>ODAI011002428.1_pt1 | contig 87258 bp, 63 predicted proteins | sample 1539321 | NCBI WGS metagenome assembly ODAI01 (sample SAMN02144231, study PRJEB22623) | gut metagenome | biome: sheep rumen | host: Ovis aries | place: New Zealand | reverse complement strand
TGGCTCAATATCTTCTTTGTAAAGCTTAGCCTGAAGCTCATCATTGATAAGAATCATAATGATATCAGCCTGCTTTGCAGCTTCAGCTGCTGTATATACCTTAAATCCCTGAGCTTCTGCCTTAGCCCATGATTTACTTCCTTCATAAAGTCCTATAATGACATTGCATCCTGACTCCTTAAGATTTAATGCATGTGCATGTCCCTGGCTGCCGTAACCAATGATTGCGATTGTCTTACCATCAAGTAATGATAAATTACAATCCTCCTGATAAAAAATTCTTGCTGCCATTTTTATATTTCCTCCTTAATAAATAAAAAATATATGTTATTACTTTAGAAAGTAAGTAATGACCTTTAACTAATTGTTACCTCTTGTAAGTCCGGTAAGTCCGGTTCTCACCATCTCACCTATTTCAAATCCGTCAAGCAAAGTAATAAATGCTTCTATTTTACTTGCATTTCCGGTCATTTCAACCATAACCGAATCAACTGAAACATCAACAACCTTGGCTCTGAATACATCCGCAAGAGATATAATCTGCTGTCTTTGTTCGGAATTTACATTTATCTTGGCAAGTAAAAGTTCTCTGCAAACAGATTCTCCATCTTTAAGCTGTGTAATGGATTTGACATCTTCAAGCTTAAGAAGCTGTTTTTCAATCTGGTTAAGAATTCTGTCATCACCGCTTACAGCAACTGTCATTCTTGAAAACTGAGGATCTTCTGTTACACCTACAGATAAGCTGTCAATATTATATCCTCTTCTACTAAATAATCCGGCAACTCTGCTAAGTACTCCGGAGGTGTTATCAACTAATAAAGATAATACCATTTTTTTCATGTTACAAATCCACCTTTCAACTAATAAATCATATTGCGCTTTTATCCATAAAGACTATTTTAACCATTTAAGCCTTGTCTGTCAATAGTTTCTCTACCAACTTGACAGCTTCATTTGCATCCTTTGAATATCCATCGGCACCGATTTCATCGGCAAAGTTCTGACTTACCACCGCACCGCCTATGATTATCTTATAATCAAGCTTGTTTTTTCTTACATAATCGACCACATCTTTCATTCTCATCATGGTCGTTGTCATAAGAGCCGAAAGACCTATTACGGATGCATTATTGTCCTTTGCCGCCTTTATTATCACATCAAGAGGGACATCTTTTCCGAGATCAATTACATTATATCCGTAATTTCTAAGCATAAGGCACACAAGGTTTTTACCGATATCATGAATATCTCCCTCAACCGTAGCCATAATTACCGTTTCCTTTGAAGGTCCGCTGTTTTCTCCGAGTAAAGGCGTTATGTAATTAATCGCCATATCCATGGCTGTCGCCCCTGCTATAAGCTGAGGCAGGAAATATTTTTTCTTTTCAAAGAATTCTCCTACCTTATTTACAGCCGGAATCAAATCATTATCTATAATGTCCTTGGGATTTCTGCCCTTTTCCAATTCGGCCTTTACATCCGATACGACAGTTTCCTTATTACCTTTTACGACATCTATATAGACTTTACTTCCTTCAAGACTTCCTGTCTTTTTTTTTTCGGAATCGGCAGCCACATTGGTTAGAGCAACTACATTTTCCACATATCTGTTATCGGATTCTTCTTTTGCCTTAAGCAAATCCGATGCAAGAGCCGCATTCATAAGCTGTGACTGTTCCGGATTACATATAGCCATGGTAAGTCCTTTATCTATAGCCATTGTAAGAAATGCTGTATTGACATTAATTCTTTCCGGAAGACCGAAGGAAATATTCGAAAGACCGCATACAGTCGGTATTCCCAGTTCATTTTTACAATATTCGATAGTTTCAAGTGTTTCTATGGCAGCCTTTTTATTGGCTCCAACCGTGGATACAAGTCCGTCTATAACAAGATTTTCTTTAGGAACGCCTTCTTCTTTTGCTACCTGAAGAAGCTTTCCTATTATTTCTTTCTTTTCTTCAACACTGTCCGGAAGTCCCTTATCAGAAAGCGGAAGAAGGATACACATGGCTCCGTACTTTGCCGCAATCTTCATAAGCGGTCTGCATTTCTTTTCTTCATAAGAAATAGAATTTATAAGTGCACGTCCCGGATAAATCCTTAATGCCGCTTCTATGACATCAATATGACTCGAATCTATACAAAGAGGTAAATCGGAAACACTTATTACCGTATATATGGCTTTCTTCATCATTTCAAGCTCGTCAATACCGTTTGTTCCCATATTAATATCAAGAATATCAGCTCCGTGCTCGGTCTGGCTCTCTGCCATATCGGAAACCATATCAAGCTTTCCGCTTCTTAATTCTTCCTGAAGCTTTTTCTTGCCTGTAGGATTAATTCTTTCACCTATCACAAGAAATCTACCGTTTATATCAAGCTCACAAATCCTGCTTTCGCTCGAAAGAACACCTTTTGTCTTACACAAATCCTCTTCCGTAAGAACCACATCTATATGCTTGACTGCTCTGCTTAAAGCTTCAATATGCTTTGGCGTTGAGCCACAGCATCCACCGATAAGTCTGACACCTGCCTCAACAAGTTCTCTTCCGTATCCGGCAAATTCGGCAGGAGTCATAGGATAAACTGTACTTCCGTCTATAAACTGCGGAAGTCCGTTATTAGGCTTGGCAAAAACAGGAACTTTGGCATATTTAATCATTTTCTTTATAAGCGGAATAAGTTCTTTCGGACCGGTAGAACAATTAATACCTACCGCATCAACACCGAGTGATTGAAGTACAACAACAGAAGCCTCCGGTGTAGCTCCAAAAAGAGTTTTTCCGTCCTCATTGAAGCTAAGGCTTACCATAACAGGCAAATCACAAACCTCTTTAATTGCAATTACAGCTGCTCTTGCTTCCGCAAGACTCATCATCGTTTCAACCACAAACAAATCAACGCCTGCTTCACAAAGGATTGACGCCTGCTCCTTATATACGTCCACAAGCTCTTCAAATTCCATATCGCCTACAGGCATAAGCTGTTTTCCGGTCATGGTCAAATCACCTGCCACATAGCCTCTGGATCCCTCAAGCGAAATAGCTTTCTTTGAAAGCTCTACAAGTCTGGTATTCATTTCGACAATCTTATCCGAAAGGCCGTATTCCGCAAGCTTGATTCTGTTTCCGGTAAATGTAGGTGCAAGAAGTATATTACTTCCCGCCTTTATATATGCTCTTTGAAGTTCAAGCATATGTTTTGGGTTCTCAAGAATCCATTTTTCAGGACATACACCCATAGGCATACCTTTTTCAAAAAGATTTGTACCTGTGGCTCCGTCAAGTATTACTATTCTGCTTTCTATAAGTTTTTTAAATAATTCTCTGGTCATTATATCTTTTTAATAAACTCCTTAACAAGTCTTGTAAATTTATCCGAAATCATATCGGCCGTAGCTTTAACCTCTTCATGGTTCAATGCGGTTTTACTGATTCCTGCTGCCAAATTGGTAATGCATGAAATACCCACAATCCTCATACCCATATGCATGGCAGCCATAGCCTCGCAAGCCGTACTCATTCCTACCGCATCCGCACCGAGAGTTTTATACATCTTTATCTCGGCAGGCGTTTCATAATTGGGACCGGTTGTTTGAAGATAAACTCCATCCTTTATATCAATATCAAGTTCTTTTGCGGTAGCATGCAGTATTTCCAATAATTCTCTGTCATAAACCTTTGACATGTCGGGAAATCTTACGCCGAGCGAATCATTATTTTCTCCGATCAGCGGCGACGGTACAAAGGATGTAATATGATCATTTATAGCCATAAGCGTTCCCGGTTCAAAACTATCATTAATTCCGCCTGCAGCATTTGTCAGAAGTAATTTCTTTGCTCCCATAAGCTTCATAATCCTAACAGGCATAACAACTCTATCCATTGTATATCCTTCATAATAATGAACTCTTCCCTGCATGGCAACCACATTTTTATCAAACAGTTTTCCGATTATAAATCTTCCTTCATGACCTGAAACCGTAGAAACCGGAAAGCCCGGTATATCCTTATATTCTATGATTTCTTTATTCTCAATACACTCAGCGAAGCCACCGAGTCCCGAACCCAAAATAATAGCAATTTCAGGTTTTTTTACAAGAATTTTATTTATATATTCCAATGCTGTATTTAATTCTTCTTCAACTCTTGTCACTTATAACACCTCACATTTTAAAATATAATTTTTTCCCCATAAAGACTAATCCAGATAAGTAATTTCATCCTCCCAATAACAAACAACAGGCATACCTTTTTCAACCAATTGGAATATCTCACCTGCTGCCTCAAGCGAAAGATTTATACAACCGTGAGAACCGTCATATTTATAATAATCTTCACCGAATTTTGATTTCCATGTAGCATCATGCATTCCGATACCGCCGTTAAAAGGCATCCAATATGCAACAGGAGTCTCATATCCCGGACCTCTGAGTATGGCATGCTGCTGAGTATATGTTATCGGATAAACTCCACCCGGAGTACCCATTCCTCTGCTTTCGTTTCCCGATACACAAAGCGTATCATATACAACCTTGCCGTCTCTTATTATATATACATGCTGATCGGTCAGATCGATTTCCACATAATTATCGCCTATATCATTCATATCACAAAGAGTATATGCATCTGTAATACAGGCAGGTTCCTTTACGAAATCATGTTTCTTAATCATCTCATCATAAAGTTCTTGTTCTTCTGCTTCTTCATCAATCTGCCAACCGTAATAACCGCCGCTTATAAGAATATGCTTTTTATCATGGGTATAAAACTCTCTATCCTTATGATATGTTGTAAATTCTTCTGCGAACTTCTTTGCATAAAGCCTGACATTGGTCTCGCTTATCTCAACATTTCCGTTTGAATCTATATATGCCATCTTGGTAAGCTCTTCTTTAGGTATTTGATAAATATACCCCTTAAAATCATACTGAGCTTTTATATCAAGGTAATCCTCAGCCTTTTTCATTGTATTTTGTATAGAATCCGATTCCGATGTAATATCGGCAATCTTATAGCAGTCTTCATTTTCTATAACAAGTTCTGTTTCAAAATTATTTATGGCATCCACATATGCATTTTTTACAAGTTCGTAATCAAGAACGGTTCCGTCGGTTTCCTTAATAAGCTTTGCCTCTCCGTCTTCAAGCCTTACATATGCATCCTCCGGCTCTATCATATTATTTCTGTCCAGATAATATAATGAGTTAAGATATTTATCAAGATTTGTCTCCGAATAATCAAGCTTATATCCCACTTCCAAATCGCTATCCTCAAAGAAATACATAAACCAAATGAACGGATTTTGTTCTTTTTTCACCTGTTTCATACTTTTCTTAAGAACAACTTTTCCGTCGACATCAGCCGGCTTCATAACTTCACTTCCGTTTCTGTAATCTACGGTAAGGGTATATCTGTCGGCATCCTTTTGAATAAGATCATTTGCTTCATTTATACTTTTATATGAAACATCGATATCGTTAATCTTTGAATTACCAACAAAAAAATTAGCACAATAAACCACGCCTCCAAAATAAATCAATAAAATTGCAGACAATGTAATTAATAGTGCTTTTTTCTTTTTCTTCTTCTTTTTTTTGAATTTTTCTACACTCGGATCTATAAACGGAATAAGGGAAATATCATCCTTCTCAACTTTTTCTTTTGATTTTTCTGTTTTCCCTGTCGTTTCTTCTTTTACTTCTGATTTTTCTGTTTTACCAGTCTCTTCTTCTTTTACTTCTGATTTTTCTGTTTTACCGGTCGCTTCTTCTTTTACTTCTGATTTTTCTGCCTTATCAGACTCTTTGCTTACAGGATTTTCTGCTATATCTTTGTTTTCGTTTTCAACCAAACGATTCTCTTTTTCATCAGCAGCCTTTGAATCCGCCAGTTTTTTTTCTTTAATTTCGTCAAGAACCTCATTCATTACTTTTTCTTTAAGTTCTTTTTCTTTGTTATCTGTGTGGTAATCCATATTTTTTTATGCAAAACAAAAATTGCAATCCCTTCATAATACTTTATATTGTGTGCACCAATAGTCCGTAACACAAAATATAATATATTATAATTTGTTTTTTTTCAACAAAAATCGAAAAAAAAGCCTTAAATGTTATCATTTAAGGCTTTTTAGCTCCGGTATGTTCCATGTCGTTAACTATTTTATTTGTTGCCTAAACACTTTATCCTTTATTTTTATAAGTTAATTCAATTCAACAACCAATATTTCCGGTATATTATTAAACCGTATTTTTATGGAATGTGAACCGATTCCCCCAGATAAAAGCATTATTTTTCCATTTTTTTCATATTTTCCGTAATCATAATGAGGAAAAAGTCGAGGTTTTGGTGATATAACTCCACCGATTAACGGAAGTCTTACCATACCTCCGTGCACATGACCTGAAAATGTAAGGTCTGCTCCCCATTTTGCATAGCTATCAAAATAATCGGGATTATGAGCTATAAGCATGTTAAATATATCTTTGTCCGATTTTCCTATATATTTTTCAATATCTTTCACATCAGGTCTTAATTTAGAAAACCTTTGATAATAGGACAAATCAATATCAAGTCCGTAAATATTTATCTTCTTATCAGCTCGGTTTATTTCTATTTTCTTATTATTCATAAAACAAAAATCATGTTTCCCTTTATGATTTTGAATTATTTTATAATAATCATCCCAATTATCCTTCAGCAAATCCTTAACCATCATACGTTTTTCATGGTTTCCTATTCCGTAAAATACATCAGCAATATCAGAAAGCTTTATTATATTCCCGGCTGTTTTTATATTTTTTTCAAAATTTTTGGTATTAGCAACCGGCATATCTCCCGCAAGAATTATAAAATCAGGCTTTAGCTCTCTTATTTTATTAAACAGCTTTTCATTATCATTTCCGTAAAATGCATTATGCAAATCAGAAATTACAACAAGCTTTGTATTTTTAAATTCTTCCGGGATTTTTTTATTGAATATTTTATAACGAGTCACCTTGAATATTTTGTGTTCCCTTACACTTTCAATAATAATTATTACGAGTGCCGTAAGCATTATTATCGAAATACAGGATATAATTTTCAGCATATTTTCTCCCTATCAGGTATATTATTCCATAATCCCTATTATTTTACCATAAATGTCTTTCCAAATAAAGACTTTAAGCTTTGAATATAAGAAATTTTTTCAACATCCTCGGATGAATAAATATATTCTTCATGTATAACATTTCCATCGTAAGAATATTGAACCACACCCAGAATATCTCCTTTAAAAACCGGAGCTTTTATATCATTATATAATATGATTTCTTTAATTACTCTTTCAGGTTTTTGATTTATTAGCACAAATTGATTATTTTTTATCGGTTCAACCCCGGCATAATCCTTTATACCGTTATTTATCGGGATTTTAAAATCAGTTGGAAGGGTTTCGGTATCATTATAAAGTGTGCATTTTGCAAAGCCGTAATCCAAAAGTTTTCCTGCTTCATTATTACGTATTTCCTTGGTTTCGGCTCCCATTATTACCGCAATAAGTTCGATTCCGTTTCTTTCGGCTGTTGCGGACATACAATACTTTGCCTGCGAGGTATATCCTGTTTTTAGTCCGGTAGCTCCCGTATACTGATTTAAAAATTTATTGGTATTTGCAAGGTCAAATCTGTTTTCTCCTCTTTTTGTCCTGTGAACTATCGAATCCATCCATATAGTTGAAAAATCCCTTATTTCCTTATGTTTTGTAATAAGTTCCCTTGACATTATTGCTATGTCTCTCGCAGTAGTAAGATGAGTTTCATTTTCAAGTCCGCAGGCGTTTGCAAAATGAGTATTTTCCATACCAAGCTCTTTTGCACGCTCGTTCATCATACCGACAAAGGCTTCTTCACTGCCTGCTATATGCTCTGCCATAGCAACCGCAGCATCATTTCCCGATGCAATTTCAATACATTTTATCATATCCTTTACCGTCTGTTCTTCTCCTGCTTCAAAAAAACATTGGGAACCACCCATGGAAGCAGCATGTTCAGAAACGGTAACTATGTCATCCATCGTTGTACTTCCGTCATCAATTGCTTCAAATATCAGTAATAGTGTCATTATTTTTGTAACCGATGCCGGTCTTAACATCTCATCGGCATTTTTTTCATATATTATTTTGCCCGATTCAGCCTCCATTACAATTGCGGATTTTGATTGAAGTGAAAGCTCATCGCCGTTTATTGAATCGTTTGTATCGGTATCTGTCTCATTTAAATTTACTTCTGACGAATTAACTTCTGTATCCGTTGATTGTCCCGTATCGGAAATATTATCAGCATTTCCCGCATATGTAACCTGACAGTTTAATGTCAGACAAAGAGGTATAACCGAAACTGCCAATACTCTTTTTAATCTGTTTAATATTTTCATATATATTATCCTTTAATTTATTCTACAAATAATATATTTAAAATTTATGTTTTTTATGATAATACTTCATGTATATTGATTATTTGCTCATCCGGTTTTGGAAATATAATAAAAAATTTTAAAAAAAAGCTTGACTTTTACACTTTAATCCGTTAAATTGTAAAAGTGAATCAAATGAATTTAAATAATATACATCAAGGAGATTATTGTTATGAGTATTAAACTTGTTAAAAAACTGCCAACCGAAGAAGAATTAAAGCAGATGCTTCCGCTTGATGAGAAGCTTGCAAAAGTAAAGAAAGACAGAGATGAGGAAATTAAAAAAATATTTGACGGACGTTCGGACAAATTCTTATTTGTTATAGGACCCTGCTCTGCCGACAGTGAAGAGCCTGTTATGGAATATATTAACAGACTTGCCGATCTTCAAAAGGAGGTTTATGACAAGATACTTGTAATACCGAGAATATATACAGGTAAACCGCGTACTACAGGTGCAGGCTACAAGGGTATGGTTCACCAGCCAAATCCAAACAAGGAAACCGATATGGCGGAAGGACTTATATCCATAAGAAAGCTTCATCTTCGTTGTATCAAGGAAACAGGTATGGCAGGCGCCGATGAAATGCTTTATGCAGAAAATACACATTATGTTGATGACCTTATCGCTTATCACGCTATCGGAGCACGAAGTGTCGAGGATCAGATTCACAGACTTACAGCAAGCGGTATCGATGTTCCTGTAGGTATGAAAAACCCTACCAGCGGTGACTTAACTGTTATGATGAATTCCTGTCTTGCGGGTCAGACGAGCCACGTTTATATGTACAAGGGATATCAGGCAGAAACCTCAGGAAACCCTTACACTCATTGCATTTTAAGAGGAGGTCTTGATAAATACGGTACAACCGTTCCTAATTATCATTATGATGACCTACTTCGTCTTGTAGATGCTTACAGCAAATTTGACCTTGTAAACCCTGCATGTATTGTTGATGCAAACCACAATAACTCCGGTAAGAAATGGGCCGAACAGCCTCGTATCGTTAAGGAGGTTCTCCACTCCTGCCGCCATAATGAAGATATCAAAAAGCTTGTTAAGGGTGTAATGGTTGAAAGTTACTTAGAGGACGGGAATCAGCCGATTGGCGGTGGCGTATTCGGTAAATCAATCACCGACCCATGTCTTGGCTGGGAGAAAACACGTAAGCTTCTTCTTGATGTAGCAGAGCTTTTATAATCAGCATATAGTATTGTAAGAAAATATGTACGGGTGCATATATGTGCGGAATTGCCGGTTATTATAATCCTAAGATAAACTTTTCCGAAAACCCGAAGAAAAATATTAACATACTGAATAATATGATTAAGACCATGAAGATGCGCGGTCCCGATGAGGACGGTTATTCTGTTATAGGAAACTGCTGTCTTGCCCATACCAGACTTTCAATAATAGATTTGAAGGACGGAAAGCAGCCGATGAAAGTTTCCTGTCATGGTCTTTTTTATCATATTATTTTTAACGGTGAGATTTATAATCATCCTGAAATAAAGGATGAGCTTTTAAGTCTCGGATATGTATTTCATACCAAATCGGATACCGAGATTATCGCAAATGCATTTATTCAATGGGGAGCAGGCTTTGTAAAGCGATTAAACGGTATATTTGCCATTGCAATCTATGATGAAAAAAGAAATATGCTCTATCTCTTTCGTGATCATTTCGGTATAAAGCCTCTTTATTATACAAGAATCGGAGATACAACCGTCTTTTCTTCAAGAATAGATACTCTTTTTGAATATCCGCGAGTTAAACCCGCTCTTGATATAAAAGGCTTTAATGAGATATTTACAATCGGACCTGCCAAAACCTATGGTAGCGGCGTATTTTCCAATATAAACGAAGTTCTTCCCGGCGAATATATCGTTATCTCTCCGGAATTTTTTAGTAAAAAACAATATTACAAAGTTGAGAGCAGACCTCATACGGACAACTACAGTGAAACTATCGATAAAACAGCTTATCTTATTGAAGACAGTATTAAGCGTCAAATGATTTCCGATGTTCCGATATGCACATTTTTATCGGGCGGTATTGATTCCTCTCTTGTATCATCCGTGTGTGCCAAACATCTGAAATATGGCGAAGTTCTCACAACTTACTCATTTGATTTTGATGAGAATGAAATACATTTTAAATCAAACAGCTTTCAACCGACACAGGACAGACCTTATGTAGATATCATGAAAGATTATCTTCATTCAGATCATATTTACCTTTCATGCAAATACGAAACCCTTGCAGATTTATTATATCCATCCGTTGATTCACGATGCCTCCCTACGATGGCAGATGTTGATTCCTCTCTTCTTTACTTTTGCAGTGAAGTAAGTAAAACTCATAAAGTTGCTCTGACCGGTGAATGTGCGGACGAAATATTTGGCGGTTATCCCTGGTTTCATAACGAAGATATGATTAAAGCCGGAACATTCCCTTGGATGCGGGATATTTCTTTCAGAAAATCTCTGCTCCATCCCGAATTTGCCGCTGTTCTTCAAATGGAAAAATATATAGCACACGCATATGAAAAGACTATATCAGAGGTAGATATAATCCCTTCGGAAAATGAAATCGAAACACAAAGACGTCGTATATCCTATCTGAATATAAGATGGTTTATGCAGACACTTCTTGACCGTATGGACAGAACCTCAATGCAAAACGGTCTTGAAGCAAGAGTTCCTTTTGCCGATCATCGCATAGTCGACTATGTATTTAATATTCCATGGGAAATGAAAGCCAAAGACGGTATACCAAAAAATCTGCTTCGCATGGCTTCAAAAGGATTTCTTCCGGATGAAATTTTAAACAGACCTAAAAATCCATATCCTAAAACTTATCATCCAAAATATGAAGAAATACTCGTAAAAAGACTTAAAGAAGTGATTAATGATACTTCTTCTCCTATTCGCTCATATCTAAACCTCCCTGTAGTGAACAGGTTCCTTGACTCACCTAAGGAATACGGAAAACCGTGGTACGGACAGCTTATGGCAGGACCTCAAATGGTCGCATATCTTTTACAGATAAATTATTGGATGAAAAAATATAATCTATATTTATAAGCATTTGTAATACTTTAAAACAACAAAAAAGGACTTACACTTTGCAATCCCTTGAAGTTCCCGTCAAGGCTTATGCAATATGTAAGTTCTTTTTTATAAATATATGTGATTCAATTAATATCTTAATTTTTTTTTTGCTTCATAAAGCTTTTTGTCGGCATTATCTATAAGCGTTTTAAGCGGTGTTTTTTTATCTGCCTTTGCTATTCCGACGCTTACAGTAAGCTCATAAGGTGCACGAGCAGCATCATTTAACTCTTTTAATTTTATTGCTATAACAGTTTTAAGCTTTATTACTTCACTTTCATCGTCGGCACTTAACAATATAACAAATTCGTCACCGCCGAATCTCGTTATACTCGCACGTCTGCTTAATCCTTTACAAGCAATCCTAAGTGCATCCGCAATTCTTATAAGTGCCGCATCACCCTCTATATGTCCGTAAGTATCATTAATGCTTTTAAATTTATTGGCATCAATTATAACAAGATACTTTTCCATACTGTCATCGGAATTATTAATCCATTGATTGTATTGATAACTAAGCTGTTTTCTGTTGTTAAGCTTCGTAAGCGGATCAATTGAAATCATCTCATCCAGCCAGTTAAGATACATAATAAGTGTAACTATAGAAAGTGCAGCACACGCTAACGGAAGATACGGATATTTAAATTGAAGTATACCCGCTCCGGCAGGAGCAACCGGGAAAAGTGCAAGAAGAATCAAAAGCTTTCTTTTACCGATCTTATCCTTTTGAAATATACCTATAAATGCTCTGATACATGTAAAAAATACATATACATACGATAAAAGATATAAGGTAATAAAAAGCGGTCCCCTGTGATATACGCCTTCTGCATCAACATAAAACAGCATACCGTTGAAAATATTTATACAAAGCAATATCCATACAGCCCAAACCAATACAGATGATTTAAGAACACGTTTTCTGCTTTTTACAAATTCCGATTCCTGCATATATTCAAAATAAATAAACCAGAAAAAGCACATAAGCGCCGTAGAAAAGAAATAGAATTCTTTTGCCAAAAGCATTAACCCTTTGTTTTTTGGCAAAACTCCTTCTACCATCATCACATAAAGAGTATCCGATAAAAAGAAAACCATCTCTGAATCTATTGCCATTCCAAAATTTCTTTGTGCAACCATCTTGGAAATTCCATTGGTTTTATATCTTATGATACCTACAAGAATAACGGATATTAAGTTAATCTCCAAATACATTATCGCATAAGTCATAATCTTTTGCCTTTTCTTTTCCCCCAAATAGTATTTACTGTTATATTCTCGTTCCCATAAAATAAAAGCCCTTACATTCGTCAAGTCTGACATTTACAAATTGGCCGATTAAATCGGCATCTCCTTTAAAATGTACAGTAAGGCTTTCCTCTGTCCTTCCGGTCATAAGACTATTGTCCTGTACGTTAATTTCTTCGACAAGTACTTCTTTTACCTGTCCTTTATATCTGTCAATATGATTATTTTCATTAACAGCCTTTAAAAGCCTAGGAAATCTTTCTTTAATCACTTCATCCGGCACCTGGTTATCCATTGCGGCAGCAGGCGTTCCGGTTCGTTTGGAATATATAAAGGTATATGCCTGGTCATATCCGACCTTCTTTACTATATCAAGTGTATCCTCAAAGTCTTTCTCGGTTTCTCCCGGAAAACCGACAATTATATCAGTTGTAAGTGATATATCAGGCATAGCTTTCTTAATTTTATCTACAAGCTCAAGGTAGCTTTCCTTTGTATATCTTCTGTTCATCTTTGTCAATATCTCAGTCGAGCCTGATTGAACAGGAAGATGTAAATGTTTACATACCTTAGCCTCACTTGCCATAACCTCAATGAGCTCATCCGACAAATCCTTAGGATGACTTGTCATAAAACGTATTCTTTTGATGCCGTCAACCTTACATACTCTTCTTAACAGTTCAGGAAAGCTTATTCCACCGTCGTATGAGTTAACATTTTGTCCAAGAAGCATAATCTCTTTTACGCCCACCCTTGCAAGTGCTTCAGCCTCCGCAATTATTTCCTCCGGCTTACGGCTTTTCTCTCTGCCTCTTACATAAGGAACGATGCAATATGTGCAGAAATTATTACATCCGAACATAATATTTATTCCTGATTTAAAGCTGTACTTACGTTTCTTCGGAAGTGCTTCCACAATCAAATCATTCTTTTCAAGTATCTCAATGACAGGTTTTCCCGTTGACAAAAATGTATATACAAGCTCGGCAAATTTATAAAGATTATGAGTGCCGAATACAATATCAACAAAACGATACTTTGATTTAATGGTTTCTATAACATGAGGCTCCTGCATCATGCAACCGCAAAGACAAACTATCATTTCCGGATTTTTTTGCTTAAGATTCTTAAGATGTCCCAAATGCCCGTACAGCTTGAGATTTGCATTTTCTCTTATGGTACAGGTATTGTAAATTATAAGGTCGGCATCTTCATTTTCCGTTTCTTCATATCCTATCTCATCAAGAATACCTTTGAGTTTCTCAGAGTCATGTGAATTCATCTGACAGCCGAACGTAACCACACAATAGGTAAGATTGCGACCAAGCCCGGCTTTTTTATCAAATATTAGCTGTTTACAGGTATTTATAAAATGAAGCTGTCTGTCAGGCTCCATTAAAAACTCATCCGATTTATCATTTAAATTAGTGTTCATTTTTCATCCTATTCTATGTTTAATATAATCTAAATCTTCAAGATTATTAAATAATATTTAAATTACGCTGTCAAGGAAACTCTTTAATCGCTCACTCTTAGGATTATCAAGCACCTCTTTCGGTGTTCCGTCTTCCATAATTTTCTTTTCATCTATAAATATAACTCTGCTTGCAACCTCTCTTGCAAATCCGATTTCATGAGTGACGACAACCATAGTCATGCCGCCCCTGGCAAGCTCCTTCATGATGTTAAGAACTTCATTTACCATTTCCGGATCAAGAGCTGATGTAGGTTCATCAAAAAGTATGATGTCCGGATTCATGGCAAGTGCTCTCGCAATGGCTATACGCTGCTTCTGACCTCCCGAAAGCTGAGAAGGATAAGCATCCTGTTTATCCGAAAGACCGACTCTTTCAAGAAGCTCCTTTGCCCTTTGTTTAGCCTCTTCCTCTGTCATTATCTTGTGTTTAATTGGTGCAAAGGTTATGTTTTTCTCAATAGTCATATTGTTAAACAAATTAAACTGCTGGAAAACCATACCCATCTTAGGTAATACGTCATATATTTTTGTTTTCTTATCTGTAATGCAGATATCGTCAAAATATATATTACCGCCTGTCGGCTTTTCAAGAAGATTTAAGGTTCTTATAAAGGTACTTTTACCGCAACCGGAAGGTCCGATAACAGCTATAACCTCGCCTTTCTTTATTTCAATATTAATATCATCAAGCACAACTTCATCACCATATGCTTTTTTAAGATGTTCAGTATATAAAATAATATTATCTTTCATTTTTCTTAAGTCTCCTCTCAAGTCTTGACACCAAAGATGACAAGCCTACTACCAACACAAGATAAATAAGAGCAACAAGTAAAAGCGGGAACATTGCCTCGTAGGTAATGCTTCTGATAATCATTCCGCCTCTGGTCAAATCATTTAATCCGATATAACCGCTTATAGATGTTTCCTTAAGAAGTGTAATAAATTCATTGGCAAGTGCCGGTAATACATTTTTTAACGCCTGCGGAAGAATAATATGTATCATTACAGAAGTATATTTAAGTCCCAGACTGTGTCCCGCCTCAAACTGTCCGATATCTATAGACATAATTCCCGATCTTATTATTTCGGCAACGTACGCAGCCGAATTCAGACCAAAAGCTATTACAGCCACAAACATCTTATTTATATTAACGGAAGCAAAAATAACATAATATATAATTATAAGCTGAACCATAACAGGAGTTCCTCTTATAATCGTAAGATAAAGCTTAACAAAAAGATTGGAAATTTTAAAACTGCCTTTTTTATCATGTGTAACTCGAATTACGGCAAGAATAAAACCTAAAAATACACCTATAAGTCCGGCAAATATTGTTATGACAAAGGTATTACCAAGACCCTCCAGAATATATTTATATCTTTGTTCTTTGATAATATTATCATAGAATTTATCCGCAAACTCCTTTGCACTGCATCCTGTCAAAAAAACGGATGAGAACATTAGCATTAAAATAGAAATTATGTATTTTTTTGATTTTTTATTTAAGTATTTCATTTGCATCTCCAATTACTATTTAATTAAAATATATCACCAATATAATATAAAACTGCTATTCGTCAAAGGTGTCGCATGCGCAAGCGCAGCGACACCTTTACTTTCATACTGTATAATACTGTTTATCGGTTATTATTTGTCATAAACAATTATAACCTGTCTTGACTTAATATAAGAATCCGAGAAATTAGTACTCTTTAATCTTTCTTCGGTAATTGTAAATCCGGCTAAACCTATATCGGCCTTTCCCGAATTAACCGCATTAATGATAGCATCAAATTCCATATCCTCAACCTCAAGAACCATGCCAAGCTTATCTGCTATTGCATAACCAAGCTCTACATCGTAGCCTGTAATTGTACCGCCATCATAATATTCATATGGTGGAAAATAAGCATTTGTAGCCATAACAAGTTTCTTTCCGTCTTTTACAGTCTGAGTATAATGAAAATCTCCGGTCTTATTTATATATGTATCTTCGATTTTTGCAAGTGTACCATCGGCCTTTAATTCTTCAATAGCCTTATTTACATCATTTAAAAGTTCTTCGTTATCCTTTGCAATAACAGCTGCATAATCTTCATCGGTAAATTCCTCATTTAAAATCTTAAGATCGGAATTCTTTTCAACAAAGACTTTCGCAGGCTGCTCGTCAATTATAACAGCATCAATCTTGCCCTGCTTTAATGCCTCAACGGCATCAACACCGGCATTATATCTGATAACCTTAGTTCCTGCCTCATCACCTTCATAATCAGAAGCATAGATATCACCTGTTGTTCCAAGCTGAACACCTATACGAGCTCCTTCAAGATCATCAATTGTCTCAATTTTTTTTCTTTTGGTTCCACATGCGGTTAATGCAAAAATTGACAAAACACATACTGTCAGCAATAAATACTTACTTTTTTTAATCTTCATAATCTTTTCTCTCCGTTTTATTAAATTAAAATTTTTAAAACATTGCAATTATATATCATTCATAAAGAAAATTCCATACAAATCGTAATATTTTTTATCATTCAATCTTAAATTTATTAACTTCATCAAAAAGTGCATTTGAAATATCGTTACTTGAATCGGCTTCACCACCGATTTCTTTAAGTGATTTTGACATATCAACCGATTTTTCCGTTGCATTAACAACGCTTTCAGCCGTACCTTCAACTGTCTTTGCTACAGTTTCCGTAGCCTTTTTAATTCTTTCGATATTTTGTGAAACACTGTTGCTTAATTCTTCAAAATCGGTCATCATTTTATCAAACTTCTCAGCCGTATGTTCATAATCGGTACTTGTTTCAACAAGTTCATTATATCCATTCATGGTAACCTCATGAATAAATACAATCATATCCTCTGCTTCCTTTGCAAGTTCATTTACGGCCGCAACCACCTCATCTGATACCGACTGAATCTCGGATGCCGCATCTGCCGAATTCTGAGCAAGCTTTCCAATCTCGCTTGCAACAACAGTAAAACCTCGTCCCGCCTCTCCTGCTCTTGCAGCTTCAATACTTGCATTAAGTGCAAGAAGATTTGTCTGTTCTGTTATGGCAAGTATGTTACTTGTAAGAACATCTATCTGAGAAACTGCTCTTGACTTTTCAATCTTGGCATAAATCGACTGGGCCATCTTATCAACCTGTATTGCAGCACTGTCTTTATCATTTACTGCCTTAACACCGGTATTTACTGCTTCATCATGGATCTCATGTGCAAAATTTCTTCCTGCTTCAACCTGGTCGACTATACTTGCAAATGCATCATTTATTCCGGACATAAGATTATCTATCTCTGCTATTGAGGAATTAGTCTGCATCATGGCAGAACTCATATCTTCCATGGAAAGGCTTACATCTTCAGCACTTGCACCCGCCTGACCAACTCGTCTTGCTATATTATCCGATGAATTTTTAATTTTAACAGAACTTTCGGAAATATTTGTCATTATATATCTTATATAATTTATAAGTTCATTAATATTTTTTGCTATTTCCTCGAACTCATCACCTGTTCTGACATAAATCTGCTTGGTAAGATCACCGTCACCGTTTGCAAGTTCCTTAACCTTATCATTAAGCAAACGGAACTGACGCTTGAAAAGTCTTCCGATAATAGCCATTATCACCATACCGAATACAAAAAGCGATGTACAAATAATGATAATAAGCTTTGCTATATCCTTACATTGATCGTTTATCCAATCCATACTGATATCAACTACAGCAAGACCTACAACCTTATCACCTGCATAGATAGGACTGTATGAACTAATATGAGTACCCCATTCATCTGTATAAGGTTCTTTATTTATAACATTTTTTCCACCGAATGCTTCCTCAACATCTTCCGATTCATCACCGAATTCTTCTCCGGGAGCAGCAGGCTCCTCAGCATCGGAATCTACAACAAACACATTAATTCCTTCTGAGTTTTTTCTAATAGTGTAGACATATTCAACACCACTGTTATCTCTAAATACACTTAATTGAGCAAGAATATCCTGATATTCCTTTGAATCGACGGCCGATCCATCCTCACCTATTAAAATAAATTCTTCTCCGTCTACAGATTGAGCAACGCATGATGAAATATTCTGTGCATTATCTTTAATTTGCTTTACAAGAAGGGATTTTGCCTTATTATATACAGTAAATCCCAGCAATGAATCTGAAACAAGAAGAAATATAACTATTCCGATAATTAATTTCATTGTAACACTGATGCGGCGTACTTTCATATATACCTCCTCCGAGTCAATAAACTAACAATAATCATTATAATTGTGTATATTATACCTTATATAACATTAAATTGCCATAAAATTTTTGCAAATCAACGAATAATAATTTACCAAATTTTAATATTTAATTTATGCGTATTATCCATATAATTACAGAATAATTATATTTAACTCAAAAGGAACCGGAAAGCCATATGACTAACCGGTTCCCATGGGTAAAAAGTATGTGAAATGTATATATGAAAAACTTATAATATAAGCTTAACATCAATTTATTCTTTTTAATTTGCAACAGCCTTTTCAACCGGTGCTGCATAATAAGGAACAACCAGAGATGCTCCGTAATAAATCTTATCGGAATTAAGATTATTTATACTTTTAACCTCTGAAATGTAGTCATTTATTGAGGAATACTCTTCGGAAATGTTTTCCTCGGCTATACTCCATAATGTATCATCTTCATCAACCGTAATACATTTAAAATATTTAACATTGTACATAGATGCATCTGCCTTGTTCTCGTTTCTGTTCGTACCGAACAAAATAATCGTTACAAAAAGTGCTGCACCTATCAATGCTATGGTAAGCTTATAATGTCTATGTAAAAATCCTGCGAAACCGTTAATATTCATATCTTTTTCCTCCTTGAACTTTACTCAAACATGTGTTCGTTTTTGATATGAATACTATATCGCACATTTGTTCGGTTGTCAATACTTTTTCGAACAAATTTTCGATTTTTTAATATATTATTAAAACCCTCTTCATCGTTTTCAACAAAGAGGGTTATATATAATATCAATTTGATTTAGAATATGTTTTCAAAACCATAACAGGCTTCATCAATTAAATTATCATCGGCATCATATATTCTGAACAATGTCCAATAATATCCATATTGAGGCTGCCATATTGTCCATAAGCAATTTCCATCCGCACCACATTTTCCTGTATCATAAACCCATGCATCCAAACCCTGTACATAAAGATTACAATCCAAGATAAGCATTTCATATTTGTATGAATGATTCGGATTATCATAAGATTCGATACCTATAAGGTATCCTCCGCCTTCTCCGGTATACGGCATCTGACATATACCTTTTATATCCTTGTGGTATTCTGTTCCGAATGTTGCCTGTATTTGCGAAGCATCTTCATTTCCCACAACTCTGGCATAGCATACAAATACATATCCTCCGGATTTTTCAGGTGTCCAGCTCATCCAGTTATTGTTTTTGGTCCAAGGACTGATTTCAAACCAATGTTCAGGATCGCTGTTATCACATGCAACCCATCTGTACTCTACATCATCATCCTCGTTACTCTTTTGAATATTTATTCCCGCCTGAATGGTCGGATAATTGCTTGCGCAATATATACCCGATGTACTTATCGTTCCGTAATATGTCGTATACCAATCATCATAGTAGTCCTGATAATTATATACGTTTACAACGCAACTTTCATATGCCGGACTTCCGTCATTTGGCCTAACCGTAATAGTTGTCTCACCTTCTGCTTTTGCGGTAACCTTGCCGTTATTATCAACCGTAGCCACACTCGGATCGGAGCTTGTCCATGTAAGCGACTTATCACTTGCATCAGAAGGATAAACAGTTGCCGTTAATTCCTTTGATTCGTTTAGATTTAACGAAAGGTAACGGTTGCTTAATTTAATCATTGTAACGGGTTGTTTAATTGTCAATGTACAGGATGCACTCTTATGGGTCCCGCCATTTGCCGTTGCAGTTATGGTTACCGTTCCCGCTTTATATGCATGTACCTCTCCGGTTGGATAAACATATGCAATACTTGTATCCGAACTTGTCCATTTTATGGATTTGTCATCTGCATCATCAGGCTTAACGGTAGCACTTAATTTTATATTTTCATTTGCATTTAATGTAACATTTGTCTTATCGAGAGTAATCGAAGATACAGGCTTTAAAACCCTTACCTCGCAGGTATCTTTTAAATTGGTTCCGTCATTTGTAATTACGGTAATGGTTGCCGATCCCTGTGCCTTTGCCGTAACCTTTCCGTTATCGTCAACTGTAGCTATACCCGGATCGGAGCTTGTCCATGTAAGGGTTTTATCGGTTGCATTATCGGGACTTATTGTCGGAATCAATTCAAAGGTTTCATCAATATCCAATGCAATTTGAGCTTCATTTAAAAACATATATTTAACAGGTTGAACAACTGTCACCTCACATGAAGCACTCTTACCGCTTCCGTCTTTTGCTGTTGCAGTTATGGTTGTTGTTCCTACACTGGATCCGTATACAGTTCCATAAATATTTACAGTTGCAATACTTGTATCCGAACTTGACCATGTAACTCCTGTATTATCGGCATCCTCCGGCAAAACAGTAGCCGTCAATTTTTTTGAATAACCGGCATTTACGGTAATCGAAGTATTATCAAGCGTAACTGACGATACCAACTTTTTAACGGTAACGGTACATGTGGCACTCTTCCCGGTTCCGTCGGTAGCTTTTGCTGTTATTGTAGCTGTTCCTTTAGCTTTTGCGGTTACCTTTCCGTTTGCATCAACGGTTGCAATACTTGTATCGGAGCTTGTCCATTCAAGAGATTTATTAATCGCATCCTCAGGTAAAACTGTTGTTGTAAATGTATATGTATCATCTATATTCAAGGTAAGCTTTGTCTTATCAAGCGAAACGGACGTTACATCACCTATACCCTTAAAAAGTATATTTCTTTCCTGTGCATACTGTGCCGCATATGAGTCTCTGTAGGCATAAATTGTCGCATGAACCATATTAGCTCCCGTATATGTAGAAACCGTACCGCACCATAACGCATCTTCGCCTATTTTGCTAACACTTCTAGGTATCGTGATTTTATCTAAATAATAGCTATGCGAAAAAGCCTCAGTTCCTATACTTTCAACACCATCGGCAAGCTCAACTTCTTTAAGACTGTTAAATCCGGAAAACCTCTTGTCTGGAATTGAGGTTATGCCGCTGTTTATAATAATTTTTGTGACATAATTACGTACAGGTTTCCAGTCATTGTCATTGCCGCTGTATGACATTGTATTAGCTGTCGTAGAAAGCGGATATCTGTAATATGCTGTGGTATCATCTTCAATTGTGCCTACTCCGCTTATTGTAAGAATACCGTCATTTATATCCCAGGTAGCATTTTCTCCGGCTACCCTGTATATCTTCTTTGAAAATGCACCTGTAGCGGTATCTATGGTATAAAAATCGACCATATTTGTACTTGATGCACAATAAACAATTTTTGACCCGTTTAAAATCGGATGACAATCCGATATCGGTGCCTGAGCGGTAAATTTATCACTTATAACATTACCCTCACCATCAACAAAAACATAATGAAGAAGATAGCCCGATAAAGTATCATCCGTCGATGCCGCACTGCTCGAATCATTTTCCTCCCATGCAAGCATGAACTTATTATCATTAATCTTTGTAATATTTACGCCTATGAATGTTCTTTGTTCACCGCTGTAATTTGTAATCCATTTAACGGTAGTGGCATCTTTATTAAAATTATTTTTAGGTGTTACCGTAAGATAAATATTATGCGGAATAGTATCCCTGTTATCAGCCACGTCATTATATAAGGACTGATCTATAGAAGTTCCCAAACCAAGAACACTGCTTTCCGACACTTCCAAATCATCAACACTTGAATAACAAGCTATGGCCCATCCGGAATTACGTTTTCCGCCATAATCCAGTACCGAAAATGAATTCTTTGAAAGATTGTTTGCCGTATCATAAGATGAAAGCTTTGTATAACGTGAACCTTCACTTTGTTCCAGTACATATAGCTTTGAGCCGTCATTCTTTATATGCTGTGCTAAAGAATGCCATAAATCAGAATCTATGCAGCTTCCTGTCATAGTAGAAGTATCTACCTTAATCATAAGATAGCCCTGATGCCCCATACCATAAGTAGAATCCACATAACCCTCATGACCGGTCACAAGATAAAGACTGCCATCGGACTCAACCATCTCTACATTACCTGCTTTAAAAGGGGTTCTTACAAGATCATAATATGATGTACCGCTCTTTATCTTAGCCGCACCGATTCTTTTCCAATCCTTGTCATATTTTATTATTCTAATAAATTCCGCGTCATCATTTTCTTCATTATTATACTGTCCTTCAGCTATATAATAAGCATCATCGGCAGCATAAAATCCTCCCCATACGGGAAGTTCCAATTCAATCCATTTTTTATTTAAGAGATTAAAGCTTGTGTCATAATACTCCGCCGCAATTTTCTCGCCATTATAAACCACACGCATATAGCCGGTGTCTGTTGCAACCAAATACGTAGTTTTGATAAGTCTGACGCACAAATTATTTATGGCTGTCGGCTGCAACGTAGAGCTTCCTTCAACCAAAGCAGCGACTTCTTCAGCCTCTTCTTCATCATTTAGTTCTGATTCTTCGGTTATATCTTCATTTTCAGGTGCTTCCGTATCTTCAGAATTTTCTGTATTATCAACATTCTTTGAATTTTCAGCATCGATTGTTTCCGGTGATTCTGTGGTATCCTCTGTTTCGTCTGTATCTTCGGAAACAATGTTTTCTTCAGATATCGTCTCAGACTCCTGTGCCATAGCTTTTGGACTATAAAAGCCACAACCTGTGATAATCAAAGCTCCACATATTAATTTAGCTAAAAAACTCTTAAATTTCATAATTATAATCAACCCCCGATATCATATATTATCTACAATATTCAAATCATATTTAAAGGAACCATCTAAGTACATATAATATCATTTTTTGAAAAAATTTACAATAAAACGGTTGTTGATAATCAGTATAAATTCTGTAGTGTTACAATTGATGTGAGACCTTTCTATATACAAAAGCGGTTGAGTACTATAAAATGTTAATCACCACAAAAAACAATCATAGAAAGGATCTCAACCGCCATGAATACTATAACATACTCACAACGATATTTGCCACATGAACTTTCAACAAAATATCACGCCGTTAAACTTTATCGTTCAGGTTACAATGTTGCTTTCGTTTGTCGACGTTACCAAATTTCAAAATCTTCCCTTATGCGCTGTAATAAAAAGTTTGATGGCTATAAAGACTCATTAATTGATAAGTCTCATAGACCACACACCAAACATCCTAATGCGCATACTGAAGAATCAAAACTTGATCTAGAAATATAATTTATGTAGTAAGAGCCTTTTCCTAAACACATTTGATATTTTTCTTTTGTAAATCGTTTCCATGGACTATATCTCCGGTGTCAGCAATAAAAAAAGCCAATTTCCTGAGGAATAGCCAAAAACTCCCTACCATCTCATCGGTAAGGAGTTTTATATTTTTCTTGATGCAGAAAATAAAAATCAAAAATAAAAATTTCAGATTAAAAACAAGTGAAATGGATTAGCTAATAGATTTTACATGCGTAGCATGTGTCGGTTGACAGGCGGTATGCAAAGCCTCCCTGCATTAGGGATGCAAAGCATTAGCCTTTTGAAACATGTGAGCACTTATCGAATATATACCATTCTCCTTGCGTAGCAAGGAGAATATAAATAAGGCCGGTAGGGTCCTTACATTCATGTAAAAGGAACCCACCGGCCTTATTTATATTGTCAGTGGTAGGCATTAGTAGAATGCCTATATATAAGCTTAGTACTCCTACTTGTTTCAATGAGTGCGAACGTGCTATGCGTGTATCCCTAATGCAGGAAGGTTTTGTATATCAGTACTGTCAACCGACCAATCCTACCCATAAAACCAAACAATTTAAAGCATTGCTATTTTATTTGAAAGCTTTAACACCTGTTCTTTCAGTTCTTCTATTTCTTTTTTAAGCCTAGAATTTTCCTTTTCTTTACTCCTTAACTGTTCATTTAAATCCTTTGTTTTCTTTTCAACTTCTTTCTTAGCCATGTCCTGCGCCATGTCCTGCGCCATGTCCTGCGCCATATCCTGTGCCATATCCTGCGCCATATCCTGCGCCATGTCATGCGCCATATCCTGCGCCATGTCATGCGCCATATCCTGCGCCATGTCCTTTAGAGCATCTCTTATATATCCCATTCCGTTCATCTCCTTTACATAATCTTCGCTTACATTCAGTTTATAACTTAAGTCTATAACAGATTCAGCATTAAGTAAATCCTTTTCATCTTCAAGTTTTCCGGCCTCATCATTTATTTTTATCAAATCCTTCTTTTCAAGACCCGATGTCAGCTTATTTATCCATACATATGTATCAGCAAGCTCTTTCGTTACTATAATCTGCATATCCATATGATTCGCTCTTTTTATATGATATATCCCGGGTTTAAATCTTATTATATCAAATCCGTTTTCACCAAACCATTTCATAAGCTTTCTCGGATAGCTGTCTCTTAAAAATGATATTGTCACATCATCAGGCGAAATCCTATTTTCATCATATGCCGCATACAGATACGCATATCCCATAGTACGCTGATACACCTTAAAATCAAGCGTATCTTTCGGACTTTTAAACTCAAATAAGTTGTGTTTCCTAAATATCGCACCCAAATCACTTTTAACCTTGATGCTGTCATTTACATTGATAACAAGAAAATCTATACTGTTCGGTTTAGTATTAAGATTATACTCTTTTTCAAATGTAAGATGTTCCTTGTCTTCTCGAAGTTCCAGTTCCATCGCAGCGCAAAACGCCGGATGATATTGATTCTTTTTCTTTTTCGTCGCTTGATTTTTTAAATCTTTTGACTCATCTTGTCTCATAAGCTCCCTCCTTCTCACAGGAGAAAACAAACAAGATAAAGAATAAACCACGTCATCAAATCGTATCGGAAATCCCCTGCTTTTATTTTTTTAGTTATTTGGAAATAAAAGCACTTGAAATTTCAGATAATACTTTGATAAATAGATTGAATAATTAATAATTTTTAAATAAACATTTTAAAAAAAAATTCTTATTGAAACCAATATGCTTTTGTGATATATTAGCACGATTATTTAATACTTGCAAGTTATATCTTTTATAAAAATAAAAATATAAATCAATAACAATTATCCAATAAAAATCACATGCGTAGCATGTGTCGGTTAACAGGCGGTATGCAAAACCTCCCTGCATTAGGGATGCAAAGCATTAGCCTTTTGAAACATGTGAGCACTTAGCGAATATATAACCATTCTCCTTGCGCAGCAGGGAGAATATAAATAAGACCGGTGGGGTCCTTACATTCATGTAAAAGGAATCCACCGGTCTTATTTATGTTGTCAGTGGTGTGCATTAGCAGAATGCCTATATATAAGCTTAGTACTCCTACTTGTTGCAATGAGTGCGAACGTGCTATGCGTGTATCCCTAATGCAGGGAGATTTTGCATATCAGTACTGTCAACTGACCCATATTACTCATCAAACTTGACGTCTATATTGTCGATTTCGTTTAGCCAAAGGGCTGCACTTGCATCGGAAGGCATGCGCCAGTCTCCGCGCGGAGAAAGAGCAACCGAACCGACCTTAACACCATCAGGCATACAGCTTCGTTTGAATTGCTGTGAAAAGAATCTTTTATAAAACATCCTCATCCACTTAAGGATAATCTCAGGCTCATATATGCCTGAAAAAGCCTTCTTTGCAAGAAAGAAAACCTTCGAAGGACTATATCCGAATCTCATCATATAGTAAAGGAAAAAGTCATGTAGTTCATAAGGGCCTACAGACTCCTCCGTTTTTTGTGAGATATTACCGTTTTCATCCGGAGGCAAAAGCTCAGGACTGATAGGTGTATCGATGATATCCTTTAAAACATCAGAGCTGTCAGGAAAAACGTCCTCAGCTATAACACTGTCTATCATCCACTTAACCAATGTCTTTGGAATGCTCGCATTAACTCCGTACATACTCATCTGATCACCGTTATATGTGCACCAGCCGAGTGCAAGCTCCGAAAGATCGCCGGTTCCCACCACGATTCCACCGATTTTATTGGCGTAATCCATAAGAACCTGCGTACGTTCTCTTGCCTGAACATTTTCATAAGTAATATCCTTAATATCGGTATCATGTCCTATATCCTTATAATGAACGATGCAGGCTTCCCTAATAGGAATCTCCTTAACCGTTATACCAAGAGTTTCCATAAGAACAACCGCATTATTATATGTTCTGTCTGTAGTACCGAATGCAGGCATGGTAATACCGGTAAGGTCTGACATTGGCTTTCCCATCTTCTTTAAAGCCTGTGCACATACAAGAAGCGTAAGTGTCGAATCCATGCCACCCGAAACTCCCACAACCATCTTACTTCCGGTTACACCGAGTCTCTTGACAAGACCGCCTACCTGCATAGCAAATATAGCCCTACATCTTTCAAGACGTTTCCTGTCATTATTAGGAATAAACGGATGAGCGTCTACCTCATAATCCTTTGCATCAGAGCCGAATTTGTCAGCCGATTTAAAATCAATTGTTCTGATATTTTTATCATTTCCGTAAACACGATAAGTGTCCTTGTAGGTTTTTGACTTAATTCTGTCGGCACGTATACGTCCCAAGTCTATATCTGCTACCAAAAGATAATTATTATCAGCGACCTCATTATTTTCCTTAAGAATCTTTCCATACTCGGCAATTATACTGTTTCCTGAGAATACAAGATCCGTGCTTGACTCGCCGCTTCCTGCAGAAACATACAAGTAATCACATAAAAGTGCCGAAGACTTACTGGAAATAAGATTTATACGATAATCTCTTTTTCCGATAAGATCATTGCTTGCGGAAATATTTACAATAAGCTCTGCTCCCGCCATGGCAAGCCAGGAAGATGGCGTTACCGGTGCCCACATATCTTCACAGATTTCTATACCGAACTTAAAATCATTATTTACTGAATAAACAATATCATTTCCAACAGGAACCATATAATCTTCCTTAATATCATCAATCTCGGCAACTGTTGATAAAGGTACCTCGTTCACATCAAGATCAAGTGCCGAAGAAAACCATCTTTTTTCATAGAATTCATTGTAATTCGGAAGAAATGTCTTAACACTTATACCCTTAAGGCTACCCTTATAAAGCACATATGCAGCATTATACATTTGATGATTTATAACAAGGGGGGCTCCGAATATAATTACCATATCAAGAATCGATGAAACCGCTATAAGTTCTTTAACTGCGGACTTGCATTTATCCTGCATACTCTTTTGAAAAAACAGATCACCGCAGGTATAGCCCGTAAGCGCCATTTCCGGAAATGCAACCAGATTAACGCCTTTCTTAAATGCCTCATCAATTTTTTCTATGATTTTATTTTTGTTATATACTACATCAGCCACCTTAAGATCCGGTACCGCTGCAGCAGTCTTATAAAAATCATACATAATTTATTTCCGCCTTTCTTCCAAATCCTTCGTTAGCTTGCGCAGGTAATGAACCACAACCCCCGCTTCGGAAGGAATAAAATAATCCTTATCAAGCTCCTCATACTTAAAGTTTTTAGCGTGCCCTTCCTTTACCCTGTCCAGATAAGCTTTAAGTTCTGAAAATCTCATATAATAAAACTCATTTCTCATTGAAAACATGATAATCAAAAAACTTATGCCCTGTTGTTTTTCAAAGTCTTCCATAAATTTTATCTGATGCTCATGTATATTTCTTAATGGAAATGTATCTGTAGAGCATTCCTTTGCATCAAAACAAATCGGAACTCCCTGAACCACACCTATGTAATCAACCGTAGAGTCTTTTTCAAAATACGCAAGGCTGATATTTCCGTTTTCCTTATCAACCTTAACCGGCGTTATGGGGGTAGGAATCTTTTGAACAAGTCCGAGACTCTTATCCCTGTATGTTTCATTTGCATAATTTATAAGTTCTTCCAAGGTTGAACCTCTTAGTCCTCTGGAATTCCATGTTGCCATAAAAGTCCTTCTCCCTCACAAATTCTTCTAAATATATCAGGTATTTCGGCATGTATGCGAATATCCTTTTCTTTCCAGATACAATCACCTGCATGAAGTAAATGGTACTTTAATCCGTATGTTTTTTTCATATAGGCATTTACTTTGCTGTCACCATACTTCACATCGCCGACAACAGGAAAATCAAGGCTTGCCAAATGTGCCCTTATCTGGTGAGTCTTTCCGGTAATAAGCTTAATCCTAAGCAATGAATATCCTTTTTTCTTTGATACGGACAGTGGATAAAATGCTGTTTTTATTCGACTGTATTTTATATCATTTATCAATTTATTATCATTTTTTATTTCATTATCAGGACTTATCTCAAGCTTATTATACTCTTTTGATGATATGACTTCGGATTTATTTGTATTTTCATCACGCCTTATATAACCGTCGCATAAAAGCTCTTTGTTAAAAATACCTTTAACTACCGTATAATAATATTTATCAATGCTTCTTTCCTTGAAAGCCTTTGTAAGTTCCTTACTACCCTTAAGCGATACACCCGCCCAGATAATACCCGATGTGTTTCTGTCAAGCCTGTTACATACGGAAGGCCTGAATGTACCAAGCTCATCCTTCGTTATCAAGCCGTTTGATAAAGCATAATCAATTACCGACTCGTTTATTGAATAATCGTTTTTATCCGCTTTTTGTGAAAGCACACCTGCCTGCTTGTAAACGGCAATCATATCATTATCTTTGTACAAAATACTGTCATCCGTCACATATAAGTCAGAAGCCCTTATCTTACGATCACTTTTTTCATAAGAACCGGACGTATTGTCCTTTTTATCGAAAGCCTCACTCTTAAATTTATCTATGGTTTCGTCGCTTAAAAAAAGTTTAACCACATCATTTTCAAAAACCGTTTCACTTCCGTCAGCCTTTTTATCATTTAGCTTTATGTTCTTCTTTCTCAACATCTTATAAACAAAGGAAGACGGTGCATTGTTAAGATATTTCATAAGAAATTTATTCAGCCTCTGACCCGATTCATTTTTGCGGATTATAATTTCTCTCATATTTAATATCCTTCAATAAGTCAGTATCCTAAACACAGGTCACAAGAATTCTTTCAACAATGTGTTTATCTATCTTTTCATCCTTATCATTTGCAGATGAAACCGAATTGACCTTTTTTATATATTCATCAAGATCATCAAACAATTTAATACTGTAAGAAAATTTTGTTCCCGAAATACAATCCTTTATCCATTTTTCATAATCTTTCTTATTGTCCGAAAATTTTTTATCGGTAATAAAAGCATATATCCTGCTGTTACAAATATACATGGATTGATAAAATTTCATACCTTCGGTGCATGTAATAACCACATCATATAAAAGATTTCCGGGACAATCCTTTGTTTGCGAGGATATCTTTTCATACAATTTTTTATCAAGCGGATTGAAAGCTGCACACATTAAATATCCTATTAAAAACTTTGAAAACGGAAGCACCAAAAGGATGGCAAATATAACCATAACTCTTTGTGTCGTTCCGAACATAAAAAGCATTGTTATGATTATAAACGAAATCATCGCCGCAAAAACAAGCGTTATTATAAGCTTGCTTTTTTTGTACGAATCAATGTATCCGTATTCGCCTTTTTTATATTTATTAAACATCTTATATCTCCGCTATTTTATAAATCTTATAATTAAATCATGAGGCAAAAACTTGCATAAAATCCTAAAGCCCTTTATGCCGATTCCGTAAACGGATACGGTTTTTCCGTGAAATGCATCCTTTAATGCAAGCGCAACCACCTTATCCGGTTTTGCAAATATCATCTTTTTATAAAGCTTAACATTATGATAGGTTTCGGCAATACCAAAAAACTCAGTATCAACAGGTCCCGGACATACTGCCGTAACCTTGATTTTTTTATTTTTAAGTTCCTGATTAAGAGCTCTTGAAAGGCTTAACACAAAAGATTTTGATGCCGCATATACGGCAAATGACGGCTGTGGCAAAAATGCCGCTGAGGAAGCAAGATTTATTATATTTGCGCCGCCTTTTGACATATAAGGAATCGTAATATCCGTTATACGTGTCAATGCCGTACAGTTAAGATCAATCATACCGATATTGTCATTTTCGGATAATTCATTAAATTTACCTATCATTCCGTAGCCTGCCGCATTTACAAGAAGTCTTACCGATGGCTTAAAGCTTTCCAAAAGATTCTTGTATCTTAACAAGCTTCTTTTGTCCGTGATATCAAATGCTATCGGGCGGATTTTTACATTTTTAATCTCTTTTGCAAGTTCCCTTAAACGATTCTCACGTCTTGCCAAAACCCAAATTTCATCAAGAGTTCTGTATTTTTTTGATATCTGTTTTACAAATTCTCTTCCAAGTCCCGAAGAAGCACCTGTTACAACCGCAATTTTCATGACATTAACCTCCATCCTGATAAATACTTATTTTTAAGAGTTCCGTTATTTAGTTTACCCCATCCCAAAGGATAAGAGTCAACACATATAAGAGCCCAACCGTTTTTACCTTCTGCCTCAATGGTTTCGCCCTTTAGATATTTAATTACCCTTTCATCATCGACCTTCAGGTCAATCACATTATCAAATTCATCCTTTTTAAGCACCATCGCCAAAGACTGACTCGGCTCAAAACGGTTTTTCTTTATGTCGCCCATATAAAGACCGTTTCTTAAGGTTCTCATACCCTTAACATCCGGAAGAGTCTTTGCGATATAATATAGTCTGTCATTAATTATTTCAAATCTGCTTTCATCAAAGCTTCTTCCTGTGATTTTATTAAGGAACTCCTTTGTGGCTTCATCCGTTTTCGCTCTCTTTAAACCATAATCTCCACAAGATGAAAATATATTGCCCTCATTTTTCTTCCTTAAAAGTGTGACAAAATGCCCTTCACCTTCTATCTTATGAGGCCAGAGTCTCGCACACTTTTTTAACGCCTCATTTCCCGTATCACCCCACTCCGGATGTCCGTTATCAAAATCCTTATATCTTCCTTCTATATCCAATATTTCCATCCTGTCATCAAGTGATAACAGGAATTCTATGGACTTTTCATTTTCGAGCGGTGCAAATGTACAGGTAGAATAAACCATCATTCCTCCGGGTCTAAGCATGCGAACCACATCAGCCAAAATTGTTCTTTGTATATCCGCAAAAAGCTGATTTCCGTTATTTTCCCATGCAGTTATCATGGATTGGGATTTTCTGAACATCCCCTCACCTGAGCAAGGCGCATCTACAAGAATCTTATCAAAATATCCCTCAAATCTTTCGGCAAGTTTATGTGTATTTTCGCTTGTGATTATATAATTGTCTATTCCGAACACTTCAAGATTTTTTAGCAAAGCTTTCGCTCTTGAAGCACTTATATCATTTGATATAAGCACGCCGCTTCCGTTAAGCTTTGCGGCAAGCTCGGTAGATTTTCCTCCCGGAGCCGCACATACATCCAGTACTCTGTCACCTTCTTCAACAGGGAGAACATTTGCAGGTGTCATGGCACTCGGTTCCTGAATATAATACAAGCCCGCATAATAATACGGATGTTTTGAAGGCTTATCTGCATTTTCATCAAAATAAAATCCATTCTCACACCAGGGAACTTTTTTAAGCAAAAAAGGATTAATCTTAAGAAAATCCTCAACGGATATCTTACTTGTATTAATCCTTATTCCATGATACATGGGCTTATCAAGGCAAGCCTCATAATCTAAAAACTCGTCCTTCAAAAGCCCTCTCATATTTTCTTCAAATAATTTAGGAAGATTCATAATTCAATAATCTATTTATATGTTAAAGCTTTTATCCACATAAGCCTTAACAAATATACCGTCCTCTCTGTATTCTTCACATAAAAGATTACCACTCTGCCTGATTTTATTTATTAATCCGGCATCCTGATAAGAAATAACCTTCTCAATGTATATTTTACTGTTATTGATTATCTCTGCCAATGCTTCTGATAATTCATTAAATCCAATTCGCTTCCTGGCGGAAATATTTATAACCTTGTCGGCTTTAAAGTCTTTTATTACAGGTATCTCATCCAGTTTATCAATCTTGTTGAACAATGTAACAATCGGCTTATCAACTATGCCTAGACCGCTTAAGGTTTCATAAACGGTTATTATATGATTATCTGCCTGCGGATTCGAAACATCAACCACGTGAAGTATTATATCTGCATATCTTGCTTCCTCAAGAGTTGATCGAAATGCATTTATCAAATGATGCGGCAGCTTTCTGATAAAGCCGACCGTATCCGTTAAAATTATCTCCTGACCGTTATCAAGCTTAAAATTACGTGAAGTGGGATCAAGTGTTGCAAAAAGCTTATCTTCTTCAAGGACTCCCGCATCCGTTAATGTATTAAGAAGTGTTGACTTACCGGCATTGGTATAGCCGACTATGGAAATAATCGGATCATTGCCTGCCATACGTTGCTTTCGCATGGTTTCTCTGTGTTGCTTTACATTGGAAAGCTCACGTGACAGCTGCGCTATACGACTTCTTATAACTCGTCTGTCCGTTTCAAGCTTGGTTTCACCCGGACCTCTGGTTCCGATACCTCCACCCAGTCTTGACATAGACAATCCGGCTCCGATAAGCCTTTGTGATCTGTATTTTAGCTGAGCAAGCTCAACCTGAATTTTACCTTCCTTTGTTGTGGCTCTCCCCGCAAATATATCAAGGATAACCATCGTTCTGTCCATTACCTTTGTATCAAGTGCAATTTCTATATTTTTCATTTGAACCGGAGAAAGCTCATCATCACAGCAAACACCGGTTGCATCCAGTGAAAGAACCATATCTCTTAATTCTTCAAGCTTTCCTGTTCCAAGATATGTCCCGCTTTCAAGCTTTTCTCTGTTTTGAATCAGTCTTCCGACAACCTCGGCTCCCGCTGTCTTTATAAGTTCCTCCAATTCATCCAAAGAGGCTTCGACATCATCGCCGTTGTCCAGATCAACCGCAAAAAGTATTACTTTTTCTGTTTCTTTATTATTATCATACATATAAAGCACCTGTTATCATTGTATAATTTCGGAATCGGCAGGTACATCATCATTATTGTCATCCGCAGTATTTCCGTTTTGACCAAAAATGTCATTTACCACATCTGTGTCAGGGTTAACTCTCGTATCAAGCCATGCATATATGTCGGCGCCCTTTGTATCATCCGGATAAGTTGAAATATAATCAGCAGCATAACCGAATGCCTTATCAAATTCACCCTTCTTTTCACAACAGATTATTCTTGCATACAAAAATTCCTGATAATATACACCGTCGCCGAAGGCTATTCCCTGCTCTACATATGAAAGTGCACTTTCATAATCATTCATTGCAAGGTAATATGAAGCATATTTATAGCATATTTCGGCGGTATTTCCATGATTTGCTGTGTATATATCAAGGTTTTCTTTCATTTTTTCATAATCACCTGTATGCTCATAGCAACTTGCGGCATAAATGCTCATTTCCGTATATCCTGCCTCAACCGCTCGATTAAAGCAGGCGACAGTTGATACATAATCGCCATATTTATATCTGTCCAAAGCATCCGAAAGCTCTTCTAAAAAGTCCACCTTTTTCCTGTCATAATACTTCGCAGGATACTTGGACTTTATGGAAGAATAAACTCTTTCCGCATCGGAGTATTCCGAAAGCTTCAGATAACAATCTGCCTTATACATCTCAATATCAACATTTACCGAATCCGAAAACCATTGCTTACACTTTAAGGCTTTATCAAAGCTTTCTATAGCTGCCTCATATTCGCCCTTATTATAATAATCTATCCCCTCTTTTCTTAATGACTTCTTCTTCGTAAATACGTGCATTGAGCCAAAAATTATTATAAATAAAAGTGCAATTATAAAAATCAGATTATAACAAAGCTGTATCTTTCTATATCCGGAGTTTTTTCTTCTTTTTGCGGAAGCTTTTAAAGAAGCTTTTCTCTTTTTCAAAGCCTTTCTTCGTCTCAATTCTCTTTCTGAAATTTTATTTTTGCTGTTTCTTCCTTTTTCCATAATTACGGTAAATATATATTTCTTTCAGCTTTATTTTAGTTTACATACCGATCAGCTGATAGAACTCCTCCAAAGTTAAATTATTATCATGTAAAAATGTTGCAGCTTCCACACCGACATATCTGAAATGCCATGGCTCATATCCGTTGCCGGTAACATCTATCTTATCGGCAGGGAATCGCATAATAAATCCATACATATGACAATTAGCATCAAACCACGCAACCGTAGGATCGGAAGCAAGGCTCTCATCAAGTGTTGTATTTTCAAGCCCTGTAAGATCTATCGCAAGACCTGTTTCATGCTCGCTGTACCCCGGTCTTTGAATGGTTGTAGCAGCCTTGGCCTCAGCCTCTTCCTGAGTAATACCTTCCTGAGCCATAATCTCAGCAACCTTTGAATCAAACATTTGCTGCTGACCTGCCTGATCTCTGTAGCCGGATACTATCTTATATTCATTTCCGGCTGCATTACATGCTTCAAGCATATTTACAAGGTCGGTATACATTCTTGTGTCTATATCCTCACCGCATTTAAGTGTATAATGCTCAAAGCTATATCCTTCAGTCATAGGATGTGCTCCGTTTACAAGAATAAGTAAATCCGGATTATTTTGATAAATTGTATTCGCCTGAGCCACAAGCTGATTACGAGCTTCGATTGCAGGATCTTCAGTAATCATTTCTGTTGTTGTTTCCGTTGTCGTCTTCTTATCCTTCTTTTTTCCGTGTGAAAACAGTTTACCCAAAAGAACAATGAACAATATAAAAACTATTACAGCTATTATTGTATAAATCAAAAGGCTGTAATCCTTCGCCTTTGTGTGTCTTATAAGTTTTCTTACATAACGCCTGAACCATCTTCTGACTTTTTTGAATCCGATTTTTAAATATTTCCAAATAAACTGGAATGCCCCAATGATTTTAAGACCAATAAACTGTAAAACTTCTTTTACCTTATCCATAGTTTCTCCTCTCCCAAAACGTATGTATTATAGATTATAAAATATAAATACAATTAACATAATTTTAACAGAATATTATGATAAAAACAAGTTTGATTATGGTAACTTAAGAATATTTTAAAAAAATTTTTAAAACATATTTTTTAAAATATATTTTTACTTGAATGACAGAATAATTTGTTGTAAACTATTTCAGTAATGCGTTTATAACAATATAAATATATAAATTTATACATCGGAGGAAGATTTTCTATGAGAAAAATCGGATTTGACAACGAGAAATATATCCAGTTACAATCTGAAAATATCAGAAAAAGAATAAATATGTTCGGCGGAAAGCTCTACCTTGAATTTGGTGGAAAGCTTTTTGACGATTATCACGCATCAAGGGTTTTACCGGGCTTCGTTCCCGATACAAAGGTTAAAATGCTCCTTCAACTAAAGGATCAGGCAGAAATAGTAATCGTTATAAATGCCGATGCAATCGAGCAAAACAAAAAACGTGGAGATCTTGATATTACATATGACCTTGATACATTAAGATTAATAGATGCATTTCGTGGTATAGGACTTTATGTGGGAAGCGTTTGTATCACAAGATTTAACGGTCAGCCTGCCGCATGTGCATTCGAAAACAGACTTAAATCACTCGGAATAAAGGTTTATAAGCACTACTCCATACCTGATTATCCGGCAAATATCCCTCTTATCGTAAGTGATGAGGGTTTTGGTAAAAATGATTATATAGAAACTTCACGTTCACTTGTTGTTATCACTGCTCCGGGTCCCGGAAGCGGAAAAATGGCTACCGCTCTTTCACAACTTTATCATGAACATAAACGCGGTATTAAAGCAGGTTATGCAAAGTTTGAGACTTTCCCTATCTGGAATGTTCCTTTAAAGCATCCTGTAAATATAGCATATGAGGCTGCAACCGCAGACTTGAAGGATGTCAATATGATTGACTCCTTCCACCTTGATGAATACGGTGAGCAGGCTGTTAATTACAACAGAGATATAGAGATTTTCCCTGTTCTTCGCGAAATGCTTAAGCAGATAATGGGAGAATCACCTTACAAGAGTCCTACTGATATGGGTGTAAATATGGCAGGCTATTGTATATCCGATGATGAAGTGGTTCGTGAAGCTTCCATTCAGGAAATAATCAGAAGATACTACACCGCTCTTTGTGACAATAAACGCGGCGCGGAAAATAAAGATGAAATATATAAGATTGAGCTTCTTATGCGTCAGGCAGATGCAACCATTGATGACAGACCTGTAGTTGCCGCTGCACTTAAAAAGGCTGAGGAAACCGGAAATCCTGCTGTTGCCATGCAGCTTGATGACGGCAGAATAATCACAGGAAAAACTATAGATCTTCTGGGTTCAAGCTCAGTTCTATTATTAAATGTTTTAAAAGAATTAGCAGGAATACCTGATGAAATAGAACTTATATCTCCAACGATAATTGAACCTATACAAAGACTTAAAACCGAACACCTCGGTAATCATAACCCAAGACTTCATACAGATGAGGTTCTTATTGCATTGTCTATTTGTGCAGTTACCAATCCAACCGCCGAGCGCGCCATGAAACAGTTGTCAAAGCTTAACGGACTTGAGGCTCACTCAACGGTTATCTTATCAAAGGTTGATGAGCAGTCTTTCAAAAAACTCGGTGTAAATATTACATACGAGCCTACATATCAGACACAAAGCTTATATCACAAATAAATCAAAGCTGTCTTGACGGTAAGGCATCAGCAACGCATAATACTCCCCATCCGATTTTTTCATTTGGAACAATATCGGAACCGGGGAGTTTTTTTGCACCCCTTATCAGATATTCCTTTAGTTTTTCTCCATATAGAAATACATCATTTTTATCTGTTATCCCGTATTGCATAAGGATGGCTGCCGCGGCACTTACAAACGGTGCCGCAAACGAAGTACCGGACGCTACTGTATATTCACCGTTTGGTTCTGCAACATTAATATTTACTCCGGGTGCCGATATGTCGGGCTTAATCGCACCGCTTAAGCTGTATCCCCTTCCCGAAAATGCAGCATAGGTAAGATTATTTTGATCATATGCACCTACACTAATTGCACTTTTTGATGTTGCCGGTATTGTCATGGTTATAAACTCATCAGGTCTTAGAAATCCCAGCTCTGAACTTGTGGATGCAGCAACCGGCAACCATATATTTATTCTACCGTTAATTATTTTTTTAGGTTTTATTTTAATTTTCCAAATTCCTTCTTGCAAATAATTATAATCAGGTATTATACTTATATAGGTTTCCTGATTTCTGTTTAACGAAGTCGGATATCCGTTCAAGACATAAATATACATCCCATTTACAAAATATTTCATAGTTTCCCGGTAATTATTAAAAGGTCCGAGTTCTTTTCCGTCGGGAGTAACAATAAATATATCTATTACATCAACAAATTTTCGCCATATTTGTATATTAACTCCCTGTTCGAAAGGGCTTACGAAAAAATCCTCCATATGCCATGTTTTTTCATTTATGTCAAATGTAGTATGTCTTGCTGTTGTTCCTTCATTTCCCATTCCGGTAACCACGGATATTTTTGATAATTCCGAAACCGCATCGATATATTTTTCAAGGATTGCACCCGAATCATGATCTCCGTAATTATTTCCATAGCTTAAATTTATAACAAGCGGTAAGCCCTCTTCCATTGATTTTTTTACGGCATAAGTAATTCCCAGCATAATTGATGTAGTCTTAGAGCTTCCGAAATTTTTACTTTCAGAAAGCTTAACGGCTATAATCTTAGCCTTTGGAACAATACTTTTTATAATACCCGCAACCGCAGTTCCGTGACCGCTTAAATCCAAAGCCACACTTCTATCATTTTCCGAAATAAGCTTATCTATATCGTCACTTTTATAGATACTTCCGATTTTTAATTCATACGGAGGATTACCGTCAACGCTTTGATCCCATATTTCATATAACGCGGTCTTATCATTCTCCAGAAAAACCGGATGATTATAATCTATACCCGAATCCAAAACCGCAACAAGAACTCCTTCACCATCGTATCCCCTGTTATCAAAATTTATCAGATTAAAGCATGAGGTGTTAAATCCGACAGGTAATTCTTCAAAATATACAGCCTTGGGTTTATCAATATAAATAATCTGAGCATAATCAGATAAACGCCCTATATTCTCCTGACGAATTCTTATAATGGCATATCCGGATAAAAGCTCAATATATGCAAACGGAACCTCCATACTTATAGATGACAACTCACCGAAATATCTTATTATAAGCTCCCACTCATCATATTCGGAAATAAACCCCTCATTTAAGTCAAGCGCTTTTTTTCTTTCCGAATACGGAATATCCAATGAAAGATTAAGTTCGGTATCAACCTTTGATTTATCCATTTTATACCTTCCACAATAATAATTACTAATTCATGTCATTTATTGTCGTAAATATCCAAAAATCTTATACATCATCCGACGCATTTTTTAAATTTAAAAGCCTATAATCCCTTATAAGAAAAGACGGAGGTGATAATGAGATATGTTGTATATGCGGATGTAATGCTGCTTTACGATTTTATAATCAATACAGCGGTTCTTATAATCGCTTCAAAACTTATGCGTATTTACATCAATTTAAAAAGACTTATACTTTGGGCATTTATTACAAGTGGATTATCGACTGCGGTATATATTAAATTTTTGGATAATATATTCCTTCCATTATTTTATGCTTTAATTTACCTTTTTATGACAATTATGTATTTTAAAATAACTTCGGTTTGCGAGGCATTGAAAAAAACATTTGCGGTAATTGTATCAATGCCTGTTGTTTTCGGAATAATAAATATCTTTAAGGGAGGTGAATCATCATCCTTAACACATACACTTATATCGCTAACAATTGGGCTTTTTATTTTATCAATAGTTCAAAGGACCATAAGCCATAAACTTTCAGGAAAATATCAAAGCATTATTCTAATACATTCCGGAAAAAAATATAAAGTAACGGGTTATCTTGATACCGGTAATTCTCTAACAGACCCATTTGTAAATAAACCCGTGATGATTGCAGATAATCGAATTATCAATAAAATCACAGGAAACACGGTATCGAATTTGCTAAATGCGTATAGTTCAACGGGCTATATGGATTATGAAGCATTTAAACATTTAACAGATATAACGCTTCACCCGATTCCATATTCAACAATCAATTCCTCCTGTGAATTTATGCCGGTATTAATAATTGATTCAATGTCAATCGTGGAAGAAAGGAAAAAATATACAAATATCGCTTTGGGTATAAGCAGATATAAATTAAAAAACGATTATCAGATACTTTTAAACGAAAAATTAATAATAAATTAGAGAGGAGTTATTCAAATGATTAGCGTAATAAGCAATAACAAATTCAGCTTCAATATTAAAAGCTTTGCAAATTTTATACTATTTCCAAAAAATGAGGTTCATTATATCGGAGGTGCCGAAATACTTCCTCCTCCGCTTTCATCGGAAGAAGAGTCGGATTTACTTGAGCAGCTCACAACAAATGATGATATGGAAATAAAAAAAACCTTAATTGAACACAACTTAAGACTTGTTGTTTACATAGCAAAAAAATTCGATAATACGGGAGTCGGCGTTGAGGACCTTATCTCAATAGGCACAATAGGATTGATAAAAGCAATAAACACATTTAAAACCGACAAAAATATAAAGCTTGCAACCTATGCTTCAAGATGCATAGAAAATGAAATACTTATGCATCTTAGACGTAATTCGCGTACAAAGACTGAAGTTTCCATTGATGAACCGCTAAATGTCGATTGGGACGGAAACGAACTTTTATTATCCGATATTCTGGGAACCGATGATGACGTAATTTATAAGGATATTGAGGATGAGGTAGATAAAAATCTTTTGGAGCAGGCTCTTGAAATATTATCCGATCGAGAAAGAACCATAATCGAGCTTCGTTTCGGAATCGGCAGAAATGATGAGGAAATGACACAAAAAGAGGTTGCTGATTTGCTGGGAATATCACAGTCATATATATCAAGGCTTGAAAAAAAGATAATAAGAAGATTAAAAAGAGAAATAATACGACTCGGATAAAAATCTTTGAATTAAAAATAATCCGAAAATCAGATATAGACTAATTTTAATAAAGACATATTAAAAAACGAGCAGGAAAAGGAATTTTCCTGCTCATAAAATTATGCAACTTTCTTTTTTCTCTTCCATACAGACGGAGAGAAAAGCAAAAGAATCGGAAACAACTCCAATCTTCCCGCCAGCATATCAAACATAAATACATATTTTGAAAAAGCCGAATACGCCTCAAAGGTATGTGTCGGTCCTACCTGACTGAGTCCCGGTCCAATATTGTTAAAGGTTGCGGCAACCGCCGTAAAATTAGATGTCATATCCTTATTTTCCAAAGAAACCAGAAGTAAAGAAATAGCAAAAATCATCATATAAGTCATAAAATAGACATTTATTGATCGGAGAGTTTCATGCCCTATAACCTTATCTTCCATCTTTATCTTCTTAACACTCTTTGGGAAAAGGAAGGATACTATTTCCTTTTTCACAGTCTTTGAAGCAACTATAAAACGTGAAACCTTAATTCCTCCACCGGTACTGCCTGCACATGCTCCGACAAACATGAGCATAACAAGGACAGTCTTTGAATAGGCAGGCCATTGATCAAAATCCATTGTTCCGTAACCCGTTGTCGTAATAATTGAACCAACCTGAAAAAACGAGTGTCTTATTGTTCCACCGATCGAACCTATCTTATCATAGATATTTATGGCAATCGTAACAACCGCAAATATAATTATCGCAAGATATATCCTAACCTCTTCGATTTTAAAAGCCTGTTTAATTCTTCCTGAAACAAGAAGAAAATAAAACGTAAAATTAACTCCGAAAAGTACCATAAATATACCAATTACCCACTGCTGGTATACCGTACAGCCGGCTATACTGTCATTCCAGATACTCAAACCACCCGTACCGGCCGTACCAAAGGATATGGTTAATGACTCAAAAGGATTCATACCTCCAAATAAAAGCAATATAACTTCAATAACCGTCATTACAAAATATATTGCATAAAGGTAAAATGCCGTATCTCTAACCTTCGGTACAAGCTTTCCGACCGAAGGTCCCGGGCTTTCCGCCTTCATAAGGTTCATATTTGAGCCACCTGCCATTGGTAAAATCGCAAGAAGGAAAACAAGTACTCCCATTCCGCCTATCCAGTGCGTAAAGCTTCTCCAGAACAATGATGCATGTGAAAGAGCTTCTACATCTGATATCAGAGTTGAACCTGTTGTTGTAAAACCGGAAACGGTTTCAAACAATGCATTTGTAAAATTAGGTATATCTTCGTTTAAAACAAAAGGTAATGCTCCCACAACCGAAAGAATTATCCAGCTTAATGCGGTTGTAACAAAACCCTCTTTAAGATAAAATTTCATATCCTTGGGTTTTTTCAAAATTATAATCGTACCTAAAAGGAGAGCCGCCATAGCTATATACAAAAAACTAAAGCCTTCACGCTCACCATATATAACAGCGACAAGACAAGGCAGCATCATACATGCTGCCTCAATATCCATAATCCATCCTAATACATATATTACAACGCCGTAATTCATTATAAAAATCCTCTACTCATACGTAATAATCACTTCAGAATATCTTTCAAATCCTTAAAGCCTGAATGTGCGGTAACTATAACAACCTTATCATTTTCCTGAATGATATCACTACCTTTAGGAATAATAATCTTACCGTTTCTGTTAATGCAGGCAATAAGGAGATTATCCTTAAGCTTTAGCTCCATAATAGGCTTACCGATAACCGGCGAATTTCCTTCGGTATTAAACTCAATAGCCTCTGCCTTGTTATCAAATATATGATAAAGCACTTCAATATTGCTTCCTATTCCGTTTTGCGTAGCACGTACATGTCCGATAATCGTCTCAGAGGTCATATATCTCGGATAAAGAATGCTTCCCATATCAAGATTATCAATTACATCATGGAACGAACTTCTCTTTATCTTTGTAATTACCTTTGCCGAAGTAAATTGTCTTGCAAATAAGGTAATTAAAATATTCTCCTCATCAAGACCTGTAAGAGGTACTACTGAATCAGCTTCCTCAATACCCGATTCACGAAGTACAGATTCATCCGTTCCGTCACCGCATATAATCAATGCCTTTGGAATAAGTGCACTTAACTCTTCACACCTCTTCATATTTATCTCGATAATTTTAACATCGATATTCATTTCGGTTAGCATCTTACCAAGATAATATGAAGATTTTCCACCTCCGATTATCATACAATTCTTAACCTGATGAGTATCTATATCTATCTTCTTAAAGAAATTTTGTGTATTAATCGGGGTTGCAAGAAATGTTAAATAGTCCTGACCGCGTAAAACAAATGAACCGTCAGGAATTACAAGCTCACCGTTTCTTTCGACACCGCATACAAGGAGCTCGGAATTGTATCCTCTAACGTCAGATATACGTGCACCGTCAAGAACATTTCCGTCAGGAAGTTTAAACTTTATAAGCTCCGCATGACCCTTAGTAAATGCATTTATCTCCTGTGCCATAGGAAGGCGAAGCAATCTTGCTATCTCTCTTGCCGTTTCAAGCTCAGGATTTATAATACGCGATATACCAAGTTTTGATCTTAAGTAAGCAAGCTCATCACTGTAATCAGGATTTCTCACTCTTGCTATGGTGGCACAATGACCAACCTGATTAGCAATGGTACAACAAAGCATATTAAGCTCATCAGACTCGGTAACAGCAATAAGTATGTCCGTCTCATTTATTCCAGCTTCAAGCAAAACCTTATAACTGGAACCGTTTCCGGCAACGCCCATAACGTCATAAGTTTCCGAAACTCTGTCAACCAGATCTCCGTCCGTATCTATTACGGTTATATCATGCTTCTCCTGAACCAGCTTCTCAACAAGAGTAGTACCAACCTTGCCGCAACCGACTATAATTATTTTTAATCCTCTGTTTTTCTTAAACGGATTTTCCATAACTTTCTCCCATTATTAAAACAAAAACTCTTTCATTAAAGCATTTTCTTTAAAGAACCAAGAGCATCCGCAGCCTTACCTGCACTAAACTTAGCCTGAACACCGGTAACAACCTTATCAAGCATTCCGTCAGGTATATCAATTCCTGCAACCTTTTCAATAGCCTTCTCAGGATTTGACTTAAAATCTTTTTCAAAATCCTTATCATTTTTTACCTTGTCAACAATCTTTGTAATTTGATCCTTAATATCCATATTTTTATCCTCCTCGTTTTTTTCTATTTATGATACAGCATTCATGCTGCTTAATCCGAAAAAGCACTGAAATATCAGCATATATCCGGATATGCAAACATATCTTTGTTAACCTCATCTATGTGAAGTCCGAAATAATTCTCCCTGTCAACCATATTATATGCTTCCTGAAGTTCTTTTGTACACTCAACAAGAGATAATGGAACTCCCGCAAGTATATCATCGATAGAAATTTCTATCTCACCATGGTTGAATGCAATGGTATCCTCAGGCGTATTATACGGTTCCGAAATAAGAATATCTCTTACTGCTTCGGAAAAATGCGGCATGGCAGCCGGAAGCGAAATAAACCTCTTATTTATTACTTTTTCCTCTGAGCCTTCCTTTAATACACACATCTTCTTCTTTTCTGATTTTGCACTCAAGCCTTCAACAAATACCTTGGCGGCATCCTTCATAATTTCATCACGTGCCTCATTTGTAGCTGATACAAACATAATATTTGTTTCCTGAAGTGACGGCTTATCCTTTGCAAAAGCAACCAAAATAAGCTTCTCAGGCGCATATACACCGATGCTGACAAAAATATTTCTGTAAATTCTTTCCATTATATCCTTAACAGGAACCGGTCTCGAATTATCAATATCCGCTTCATGTTCAACCATAAGATCGATGATTCCTTTTCTTAATTCATCAATTCTTGCATCGGTCACATAATCGGAAGGAAGGAATTCATGTCTTGCCGCACCCTTAAGAGTATATCCGATAACCTTATTTCCTCTCTTGGAAAGATCTTCGATTGCAACAGACAAATCCTCTCCGAATTGAGCATATATATCATTTAAACGTTCGGATTTCTGTCTTAAAATTCTTATAATATCTCCGAAAAGATCCTGATCGCTTATACCATCAATAATCATATTTCTTTCGGTAGCATATGTTTCCTTTATACAAGCATCATAATAACCGTTTTCGGTTTCACGCTTGGCCGATGGAAATGTAAAGAATCTCTTCGCAACAATATCCCTTATGGATTCTATGATTCTGCTAAACTCTGCTGTAGGTTGATATGTTCCGAGCTTTTGCTCAAGATTTCTTATCTTTGCTATTATACCACCGTCAACATCTCTTCCTGCAAATCCGGCCGATCCGATCATTTCAATAGTAATAAACGGTCCGTATTCCTTCATATACTTGGATATAAGTCTATCTAAGTCGGCAGTAACCTTATTTTTAACCTGCTTAATGATGCTCGGGATATTTTTTTCAACATCCGAAAGCTGTCTTGGCATGGATGTTCTTAATGTATCCTGTTTTTTCTTTATCGACTTATAATCCGGTTTTATAAGCTGTGTAACATTAACAAGTCCCTTAACGTCAAGATTTATCGGTTCTCCCGGTTTTCCCTCAAGGAAGCTGTTAAGTTCAACCAATGTATTCTTTAAATCATTTTCAATAATTTCGTCCATATTTTCAAGAGTATGCAGTCTCTTATCAGCTTCCGCAAAAACCTCATACTCGCAAATATTTTCTATTTCCCTTACAGGCACTCTGTAATCGGATTCGTTAAATATCTTATAATATCCGGACCCCTCTTTTGCAAAGAAAGCATCTCTTAAAAGCTTTCTTTCTTCTATAGCTTTCTCGTTTCCCACAAACTTGTTTTTTGAAAGCATTGAAATAAAATATGCCACATCACTGTAAATAACACTTTCAGGAAGATAGCCCTGATCATCCTGCTTTCCGGTTACTATCATACAGGAATCAAAGATATTTTCCTTCATCGAAAGCCTATGTGTCGTGCTCTCAAACGAATATGCTTCATCCCTTGTAGTGATTCGCATGAAATAATCAATCTCTTTTAAGGTCGCATAACCGTTAGCATTAAGAAGGTTCTTAAGCTCAGTATTGTCCGAGATAAATCTGTTTGCAAACATAACATCCGGAGTAAGAAGACATGCACCGACACGATAGTCCTTAAGTCTCTTTGACTTACCGAATGCTTTAATATTATAAGCAAGATCTGAAATAATACCGCTTCCGGTTCCTCCGGAAACACTTGATACAATAATAATATCAAGCTTTCCGTTTTCTGATCTGTTATATATTTCCTCAATTTTTTCAAACAAAAGAATTCTTATATCCTCATAAGCATTTGAAAACATAAGACGACCAAGCTGACGGTTTCCTTTTGCACCGTCAATTCCTATATCCATATCCGGGAAATCACTCTTCATCCAGTTTGCAAGATTCGGATGAACCGGATTATTATTAATTCCTTTTGAAAGAATGGTTTCAAGGTTCGGTCTGTAAATACTCATAACCTCAAGTGCATTAAGCCCTATCCCCTGCTTACTGTCCTCAATGGTAGCCTGCATAGACTGAATATCCGAATCAATATAAAGAAGATTAATATTATCATCAGCAGTAACATCTTCACTGATCATACCCTTTATTGATGTAAGTACCTTACAACCTGTTCCACCAAGACCTATAATAAGTAAATCCCGGTTAAAGGTTTGCTCCTCATCATCTTTACCAAAGACCTTAATATCCTTCAACTTCGAAAATTCTTCTTTTTGAGTATCAATTAAAATCATTTTTACCTGCTCCTCCCACTAGTTTTTGCGGAACTCCTCAAGCTCCAACCCCTCATTATGTTCCAGCAAAAGTCTGATAGACCACTCATTTGCAAAAAGCAAAAGCGGATTATCTTTCATATCCTTAACTCTCTTACAATCACTGATTCTGCTTATCTTATTTAAATCAGTGGTTCTATCTTTAACCCATCTTATATAGTTATATGGCAACGGTTCAAGTCTGATGTCACAACCGTATTCATTTTCCAGTCTGTATTTTAATACATCAAATTGAAGAACACCGACAACTCCTACTATGATTTCGGACATTCCGAGTGTATAGTCCTGGAACATCTGAATCGCACCCTCCTGAGCTATCTGCGTAACACCCTTCATAAACTGTTTTCTCTTCATCGAATCAAGATGAACCAGTCTGCAAAAATGCTCCGGTGCAAATGTCGGTATTCCTTCATATTCAAACTTATTTCCCGGTGTACAAAGCGTATCTCCGATTGAAAATATACCGGGATCAAATACACCGATAACATCTCCGGCATATGCTTCCTCAATTACTTTTCTGTCCTGCGCCATTATCTGTTGCGGCTGCGAAAGTCTCATCTTTCGTCCGCTTTGCACATGATAGACTTCCTTTGAGGCATCAAACTTACCGGAAGAAATTCTCATAAACGCAATTCTGTCGTGATGCGCCTTATTCATATTGGCCTGTATCTTAAATACAAATCCCGAGAACACATCATTTATAGGTTCAATAAGACCTTCATTTGACATTCTCGGTAACGGTGATTTTGTCATATTAAGGAAATGCTCAAGAAATGTCTCTACGCCGAAGGTTGTAAGTGCGGAACCGAAAAATACAGGTGTAAGCTCACCTTTATCGACAAGCTCCTGATCAAACTCATCACTTGCTCCGTCCAATAGCTCGATTTCCTCCATGAATTTATCATAAAGTTCATCGCCGACTTCTTCCTTAAGCTTTCCGTCTTCTATATCATAATCCGTCTCGGCGGCGCCTTTGGCACCACCGACGGACACAGCCTTAAACATAGAAACCTTTTTAGTATTTCTGTCATAAACACCTTTAAATCTCTTACCTGAACCTATAGGCCAATTAATAGGACAGGTTCTTATTCCGAGAACTGTTTCTATATCGTCCAGAAGCTCAAACGAATCTCTCGCTTCCAGATCCATTTTATTAATAAATGTAAATATAGGTATATGTCTCATAACACAAACCTTAAAAAGCTTTATTGTCTGTGCCTCAACACCCTTTGATGCATCTATAACCATGACGGCGGAATCCGCAGCCATAAGCGTACGATAAGTATCCTCGGAAAAGTCCTGATGTCCCGGAGTATCCAGTATATTAATACAATATCCGTCATAATTAAATTGTAAAACCGATGAGGTTACGGAAATACCTCTTTCCTTTTCAATCTCCATCCAATCGGAAACGGCATATTTTGAATTAGCCTTTCCCTTTACCGAACCGGCAGTATTTATGGCACCGCCGTATAACAAAAACTTTTCGGTAAGTGTTGTCTTTCCCGCATCAGGATGCGAAATAATCGCAAATGTTCTTCTCTTTTCTATCTCTCGCTTTAACTGCTCGTCCATGGTGCCTCCATGTTATATAAAAAGTATCGAAATAATCATTTATTTACGGAAGACAGCTTATTTATCAACTATCTCTCTATGCCAAGCCTGTAATGACTTTATGCTGTTATTCTCATCCTTATGAGCTTTAACATATGCTATACCTTCTGCTGTTGCCTTAGCTGCAGCTATGGTAGTCATATAAGGAACCTTAGCCTTAATTGCCGCTTTACGAAGATAACTGTCATCATACTGGCTGTCCTTACCGACAGGTGAATTGACAATAAGATCAATATCTCCGTTTGTAATCATATCAAGTATATTAGGTCTTCCCTCATGAAGCTTCTTAACAACAGTGGCTTTAACACCTTCCGATGTAATCAAATCGTAGGTTCCGCTTGTTGCAAGAATATTAAATCCGGAAGCTTCGAAGCTCTTGGCTACTTCAACAACCTCTGCCTTATCCTTTCTGTTAACGGATATAAGAACAGTTCCGGAAAGCGGAAGCTTTGATTGAACAGCCTCCTGTGCCTTAAAGAAGGCCTCTCCATAATGTTCCGATATACCGAGTACTTCTCCTGTCGAACGCATCTCAGGTCCGAGTACAGGGTCTACCTCCTGGAACATATTGAATGGGAATGCTGCTTCCTTAACTCCGAAATATGGAATATGCTTTTCCTTAAGTGCCGGAACAGGTGAAGGTCTTCCGGTAATCTCTGATGTAATAATATCAGTTGCAAGAGGTACCATACGTATGTTACAAACCTTTGAAACCAAAGGTACGGTACGAGATGCTCTCGGATTTGCCTCAAGTACATAAACCTTTCCGTTTTCAATAGCATATTGCATATTCATAAGACCCTTGACATGCATTTCTTCTGCTATCTTTCTTGTATATTCCTTAATAGTCTTAACATTATCCTCTGATATATGTAATGAAGGTATGATACATGCCGAGTCACCCGAATGAACTCCCGCAAGCTCGATATGCTCCATAACAGCAGGAACAAATGCATGCTCACCGTCACTTATCGCATCAGCCTCACACTCAAGCGCATGGTTAAGAAAACGATCGATAAGTATAGGTCTGTCAGGTGTAACACCTACTGCAGCATTCATATATTCGGTCATGCTGATATCATCATATACAACCTCCATACCTCGACCACCGAGTACATATGAAGGACGAACCATAACAGGATAACCAATCTTGTTTGCTATGCCGACAGCTTCCTCAACGGTTGTAGCCATTCCTGACTCCGGCATAGGTATCTCAAGCTTATCCATCATAGCTCTGAATAAATCTCTGTCCTCGGCAAGGTCAATAACCGCAGGTGCTGTTCCGAGAATCTTAACACCGTTTTTCTCAAGGTCAGCCGCAAGATTAAGAGGTGTCTGTCCACCAAACTGAGCGATAACACCAAGCGGTTTTTCCTTCTTATATATGCTTAATACGTCTTCAAGTGTAAGCGGTTCAAAATAAAGCTTATCTGATGTATCATAATCCGTTGATACGGTTTCAGGATTACAGTTTACTATAATTGTCTCAAAACCAAGTTGCTTTAACGCCTTTGCAGCATGTACACAACAATAGTCAAACTCAATACCCTGTCCGATACGGTTAGGACCGCCGCCGAGAATCATAATCTTTGGCTTATCCTCATTTATAGGATTCTTATCCTCTGCATTATATGTTGAATAGTAATATGCACTGTTTTCGGTACCGCTTACGTGTACACCTTCCCACGCTTCCTCTACACCTAAAGCTATACGCTTATTACGTATATCTTCCTCAGGTATCTCAAGAAGCTGGCTTAAATATTTATCGGAGAAACCATCCTTCTTTGCTGTTATAAGCATATCGTCCGAAATCATCGAACCTTTATGATTTAAGATTTCTTCCTCTTCTTCAACAAGCTCTTTCATCTGTTCAATGAAATATGTCTTAACCTTTGTAATGTCAAATATTTCTTCAACGGTTGCACCCTTGCGAAGTGCTTCATACATTACAAAATGTCTCTCACTTGAAGGTGTGATAAGCATCTTAAGAAGATCTTCCTTTGAAAGGCTGTCAAAATTCTTTGCATGTCCAAGACCGTAACGACCTGTCTCAAGGCTTCGGATAGCTTTCTGGAATGCTTCCTTATAAGTTTTACCGATACTCATTACTTCACCTACGGCACGCATCTGAGTACCAAGCTTATCTTCAACATTCTTAAACTTCTCAAATGCCCATCTTGCGAACTTGATTACAACATAATCCCCATCCGGCTTATATTTATCAAGTGTACCATACTTACCGCAAGGAATATCCTTAAGAGTAAGACCTGTTGCAAGCATTGCTGATACAAGCGCAATAGGGAAACCTGTTGCCTTTGAAGCAAGTGCTGATGAACGTGAAGTTCTTGGATTGATCTCTATAACAATTATCCTGTCAGTAACCGGATCATGTGCAAACTGAACATTTGTACCACCGATAACCTGAACCTTTTCAACGATTTTGTATGCCTGCTCCTGAAGTCTCTTCTGGCATTCCTCTGAAATAGTAAGCATAGGTGCAGAACAGAAGGAATCTCCTGTATGAACTCCGAGCGGATCGATATTTTCAATGAAACATACTGTTATAATATTATTTTCGGAATCTCTTACAACCTCAAGCTCAAGTTCTTCCCAACCAAGAATTGATTCCTCGACAAGAACCTGACCTACAAGACTGGCCTGAAGACCCCTTTCACAGACAACTTTAAGTTCCTCCTTATTATAAACAAGACCTCCGCCGGCACCACCCATGGTATAAGCAGGTCTTAATACCACCGGATAACCGAGTTTATCAGCTATGGCAAGTGCTTCATCAACAGAATATGCAACCTCGCTTCTTGCCATCTCTATTCCGATGCTGTCCATGGTTTTCTTAAACTCAATACGGTCCTCACCACGCTCAATGGCATCAACCTGAACACCGATAACCTTAACATTATATTTATCAAGTACACCGGCATTGTTGAGTTCGGCACATAAATTAAGTCCTGACTGGCCACCTAAATTAGGTAATAAGGCATCAGGACGCTCTTTGGCGATAATCTGCTCCAATCTATCTACATTTAATGGCTCGATGTAAGTAACGTCAGCCGTCTCAGGGTCAGTCATGATAGTTGCCGGATTAGAATTAACGAGAACTATCTCATAACCAAGCTTACGAAGTGCCTTACATGCCTGTGTTCCGGAATAGTCAAACTCGCAGGCCTGACCTATAATAATAGGACCGGAACCAATAATTAATACTTTGTTGATGTCAGTTCTTTTTGGCATAGCTTTAATCTCCTTTTCCCAGTGCGTTTTTTATTTATCTCAAATCACATTCGTTTTATTATACTACAAATAATTCTGATATTAAAGGGTTATTTTTTTATTTTTTTATTTCACTGTATCATTGCATATTTCACATTTTATCTTACCCTCTTATTTGACGAGCTTCTGTTTAATCCCTGTTCATAAAGACGTTCCTTTACTGCAGTAAGAACTTTTTTCCCTTTTTCGCTTCTTGTATATACAAGCTCATATGGGCCGATATATGAACGTATATGATTGTAAAAGGCTTCAGCACTCTCCTTATTTCGGGCAAATATATCCGGAATTGAATAAAATGCATCCGCACCGTCTTTCTTTCCATATTTTAAAAGTAAATAGCGTTGATTATCCACAGGTGCAAAAAACTGATTGACACAATTTGCAAAAAGCAGCTTATCTCTTGCACTCGTACTGCTCAAATAAATCAGTTTTTTATTATTTTTTCCTTCATCAACACATACCTTTGCATTTTTTTCTTCAAGCAATTTATTATTTATAAGTGCATCATATATTCCTTCACCCACACTTTTCAACCTGTTTCCGGGTGATTTAAGCTTATTCATTTTAGGCAGCCTGGTCAGTCCGTAAGCTGCTGAAAAACCCGAAAGACCAAGTCCGATTGCTCCGAGCGGCGTAAAGGAAAGACCTATTCCTGCGGCTATTCCAAGTCCGGAAAGCAAAGTATTTTTCTTGTTTTTCTTATATTCCGTCTTGGATATGGCATTATCCGAAACCGAAGTTTCATCCGTCACTTCCGGATTTTGCGATTTTTCAAGTGCCGTTTTCCATCTTTCGCGAAGCTTAATTCTTTGATTGGCAAGTTCAAGCATCTTTGCATTTATGATTGCAACCTTTTCTTCATTTAAAGGTGTTTGTATAATTGATAGCCTTTCAATTCCGTTTTCTATAATATCTTCTTCATAATTAAGACCCAGAAAATTGTCCATACGTCTTGCAAGAAGCTTAAAATCGGAACTGTTTTCTCCTGATTCGTCTTTGTACTTTGAGGGAAGCAGACATACAAGATGCCAGATGTTACTGGTTTTATCAGGTACAGGCTTGAAAACCCTTATAGCTCTACCTCGCATCTGATTGCTTAACATAAAAGCTCCTACAAAGCTGGCAAGAATAAGAGAATTAATACAAGGCGCATCCCAGCCTTCACCAAGAAGTGATTTTGTACCGATGATAACCTTTATATATCCCTGTGTGAAAATCTCAGTTACCGCTCCTGTCAGAAAATGTGCATCTCCTACGGCATTAACCTTAATATAATCCTCCTCGTCAAGATTTCCTGCTTTTGAAAATATTATCTTTCCCGAATCACCGACAACTTCAATAAGAGCTTGTTTTGCCTCGGCAGGTATAATAACTATTGTTCCGCATAAGACACCGAGACGTATATTGTTCATTGACTTACTTTCACGTCTTAATTGTTCAAAAAAAGGAAGAACTCCGAGCGATGTTACATCTTCCTCTGTACCGAGGCTTTTTTCATATTCCTTACGTATATAATCAGTAAGAATAAGCATACGAAGATTATCTTTAAATCCGTTATATTCGGAATTTACAACCTCATTAATACTTTTACATTTTCCCTTGGAAGTCATAAGAAGTTTTTCAATATTATCATTTATTGTAAGGCAAACTTGTCTTTTTTCTATAAGTCCGGCACGCTTCAATTCATTTTCAAGTCCTTCGATATATAATTCTTCAGCCTCGTACATTTGAGAATTATCATATATCAAATCCTGAAGAATATCCTGTAATTTACCTGTATTTTGGATATTATGCACGTTTACAAATTTTAAATTACCTTTATAACTTCTAACAACCTTTAAAAAGCTTTCGTCGTTCTCGAGCTTTTTACAAAACTCATTGCTTCTTTCCTTAAACCTGTCAATTTCCGAAATTTCTTCCTCTGTCGGATAATTAAAATAAACATAATCCTGATGAGGACAAAGACTTCCTTCCTTTACGAGCTCCGGTATGGCTATTTCTTCATCTATCTCTCCGCACATACTCATATATCTTTCCCAAAGCTCCAGTGTCGAATCATACGGCGGAGTTGCCGTGAGTGAAATAATCTTTGGCTCATCCAAAGAAGTCTTGAATTCTTCAAGAGCTTTCCACCATTCTGTTCTCAAATGATGACACTCATCAAGACAAAGTACTTTTATACCGTTTTTCTTCATTTCGGACACAAGATCAAAGCCGACATAGTCGACCTCTTCCGAATCATAGTCATTTAATATATCATCCGAAAATGATGTATCAGTATTTTTACCTATTTTTCCTCCCAGTGAAGTCTCGTCTTCCCTGAGAATTCCTTTGTAGTGATTCATTGCGCTGTGAAGCGCCTGATATGTAGAAATGGTTATAACCTTCGGATTTTTTAAATCCTGAGAAACATAATCTGAAACATTAAGTCCGTCATTTAAAAAAGCTTCGGCTATTCTTGCCTCCCACTGCTCTCTGATTGTAATCGAAGGCGTAAGAATAAGAGACGGCTCTGATAATCTCGCTATAAGCTCAATACCGAGAGTCGTCTTACCCGAACCGGGTGCCGCCACTATATGAATTTTACCATCTTTTAAATATTTATCGGAACGATCCAGAACCCGCGCCTGATAATTGCGCCAGGTTCCTTTGAATTTCATGATATTTGAATAATTCATTTTGAAATCCCCTTAAGATATGCATTTAATTCATCCATATGAGCCTTTGTTTCCTTATAACCCAGATAATATAGATGACCCAGTTTTTCCATATCCCCTTCAAGTCTTCCGATCCGGTTAATAAATTCCGTAGGATATATTACATAAATCCTTCCTTCATCATGAAGCTTTTCCATATATTTTCTTTGTTCATTTTCAAAATGATTTACATGTATAAGCCCTTCGGCAAATTCCGGATATTTATGATAAAATTTTCTTATTCTGTCTGCATTTTTTTCGGTTTCATCCTTACGGTATCCTTTAGGCCTGGTTGAAACTACAACTATTTTTTCATATCCTTCGTCCAAAGCCCATTGACATGGTATCTTATCACCGCTTCCGCCATCCAGATACTTTTCTCCCTCAACTATAACAGGCTTTGAAACAAACGGCATGGATGCAGATGCTCTTACCGCCTGAAAAATATCCGGTGTTTTTCCAAGTTCAAAATAAGCAGGCTTGCCATCCTTAAGAGCAGTCGCAACTGCAACAAATCTCTGCATGCCACTGTTAACACGTTCCATATCAAGAGGCTCTATTTCATTAAAGTCATTAAATACAAAGTTAAAACCGTAAACGCCTTTGCTTTCCTTTAATGCTTTCATGCCGACATATCTTGAATTATGTCTGTAGGTCAAATTTACGCGGCCGCCTCTTCCGATCTGTCCGGCAATATAATTCATTCCGTTCAGAGCACCCGCGGAAACACCTATTACACTTTCGAAATTTAAATCACGATACATAAGATAGTCCACAACCGCATTTGTAAAAACGCCTCTGAAAGCCCCGCCTTCAAGCACGAGGCATCCCCTGGTTATCTTATCGCTTGCTTTCTTCTTGGGAATCTTGTCTATTTTAGACCAGACTTTATTCTTTTGCTTAATGTTTTTAGCTTCCGATTTTTCCATCCGAAATCATCTCCCACGACATCAATAAACTTATAATATAACCTTCTTGATTGCATCAAGGAGCTCAGAATACTCTTCAAATGCAGGAAGTTCAGGATAATCCTTCTTAATCTGCTCAGTACTCTTAAACAAAAATCCTGCCTTACTTGCCTGAATCATACCAAGGTCATTAAAGCTGTCACCGCTTGCTATAGTCTCATATCCGATGGATTGAAGAGCCTTAACGGTTGTAAGCTTAGACTTTTCACATCTCATCTTATAGCCTGTAATCTCACCGTCAGGTGCAACCTCAAGACTGTTACAGAAAATAGTAGGCCATCCAAGCTTCTCCATAAGCGGCTTTGCAAACTCATCAAAGGTATCACTTAATATAATAACCTGACACATGGAACGAAGCTCATCAAGGAATTCCTTTGCTCCCGGCATTGGATCAATCTTTGCGATTGTTGCCTGAATCTCCTTTAAGCCAAGACCGTGCTCCTTAAGAATTCCCAGTCTCCATTTCATCAATTTGTCATAATCAGGCTCATCTCTGGTAGTTCTTTTAAGCTCAGGAATACCACTTTCCTTAGCAAAAGCAATCCAAATCTCAGGAACCAAAACTCCTTCCATATCCAAACAAGTAATAAACATTTCTTTATCCTCCGCGTTATATATTTCTTATTTTATAAGCTTTGCAAACTCAACGGCCTTACCTATATCACCATCAACCTTAAGCTTGCCTAGAGTGAATGCAAGTACCGGATCAAGTTTTCCGTCGATAAGCTTATTAAAATCCGTCATATTCATGGTTATGGCACAATTTCTGTCATAATATTCATATGGTTCAACAGAAACCTTATGATCCTTAACCTCAACATAAAAAACACCGCCGTCATTTCCGGTTATATTAACCTGTACGGCCAAAAAATCAACATTTGATACATCGGTCTTTTCGGCAACACCTCTGACTTTTGTAACCAATTCCTCAAACTTCATATTCTTTCCCTCCTTCGGCATGAAATAATATCATAATAAAAAGATATTATATTCCTACACCTTATACATTATAATTTTAACAAAACATCATATCTGATGTCTTACAACCTTATACTCATCTCCGTCCTTATAATACGGACAGCCTTTAAAATTACGTGAAACCATTCTTCCGTAATCATCCTCATCCATATTTACATCACAAAAGTATTCCTCAAATTCGTCATCATACATAAAATATGCACATGTATCACAGCTTGTCTGCATAAAAACACCACCCCAAGATCATAATGTAAATATATTAGCACCAAAACAATCAAAATACAACAAAAAGCAACCGCACAAAAAACGATGCAAATTTATTCATCACACGTATATTTAAGCGGTATACCATATGTTTTTTCATATATGTCTTTCCATATGGCATAGTTTTTATCCATCATTTCCTTGGTATTTGCTGCACGGCTCTTTTCCGGATCCGGATAAATCGGTTCCGAAATATGTATCGTGTATTCCTGAACCGGAAGACCTCCTTCTCCGGGCACGTTACTGTCTTCCATCGTTATAAAACAAGGAAGGACCGGAACATTATTTTTGGCTGCAAAGGTAAATCCGCCCTTTTTTAATGGCTTCGGCTTTTTATAATTCCACCACATACTCTGTTCAGGGTAAATAAGTATGAAATGTCCCTTTTGAAGTATGGTATCAACAGCCTTTATAAATTTCTTCATGGTTTCTTTGTTTGAACTTAACGGAAGTGTATTGCAATTTCGCATTAATAATCCGTAAAATCCCGGGAAGCTTGTATAATTTCCTTCCCTTATTATTCTGAAAAATTTTCGTCTTCTTTGTCTTGATTTTTCGTAAGCTATATGCATCGCAAAGCTGTCCATCGCATTGAAATGGTTACAGGTAATTATTGCTCCGCTTTTCAAATTTCTGTAATTTTCAATTCCTTTTATATCCTTTATGATAAGCTGTTTTTTTCTTATCATGATATTCATAAACCATCTTGCAAGCCTGAATGCATATCTGGTTCTCATACGGTTTGACATATTTTTTCTTAAATAGTCAACTTCATCAGGCATAAGCTCTCTTGAAGGCGGATCATCCTCTACATCCTCATCAAATCTTCCTTCTTTCTCATATTGTTCAATCTTCTTTATTATGTCCTGTCTTGTTATCTTAGGCTGAGCGATTCCCAGATATCTGTTGAGATAGTTATCCTCTCTTTGCATCTCATCCATTGCTATATGCTCCAGTCTTTCCCCAACCTCATCAAACTTTGCATTATCTTCTGCGGTTCTTGCGTCATATTCCTTTTTAAGCATAGGATAAAACATGGTTTCCTTCGCAATATTCCAATATACATCGGCATTTCTTAAATCCCTGCTGTGCCATGGTTTAACAGCATATGCATAATGTATTATGCCTACATCGGACAAATTTCTTTTTGTCGTATCGGAACTTTGATAATTCCAGTTAATATCCATCCAAAGCACCTTATCCTGGCAAATGATATTAAGATAATCTTCATCCTGAGTAACGACAAAAGTATATGCATTTATCAAATCTACAAACTTCTGCAATACGTTTTGTCTTCTGAACTGTTTACAATTTATAAGAAGAACACCTGCGTTAAAATATGCCATTCGGCTTATTCCGAGCACATGTTCAACGTAATTACCGAAAATTTCATGATTTATCATAACCTGCTCATTTACAGCACCTACATAGTTTTTATCAAGCTCATATTGAAATAAAAGAGCGACATCCTTTAATATAATGGTGTCTGCATCAAGATAAAGAACCTTATCGTATTGAGGAAACATATCCGCTATAAACATTCTGTAATATGTCGTATATGAATAATAATCTCTAATAGCTAATTTTTTTCTGATTTTATCTATTCTTTTTTTTACATTTTCAAAGCTGATGGATACGTTTTCCGTTTCCATCTCCTTTATTCTTTCCTGATTCTGATTGGAAATATCCTCATGAAGGATATGTATATTATATTGATTCTCACTGTTTGCATTATTTATAAGCGATTTAATACAGGCCGCAAAATATTTTACGTATTTATCGTCAATTGCAAAAAATACAGGTATAAGCTTACTTTTTTTACGAAGTGTTCTGTTTAATATATTAATTCTGCTCATTATTAAGCTTCTCCTTCCATTCCAGATATTCATCCAATATGTCATCAAATTGTGTATATTTAAATACTTTTTTCATACGTTCAATATGCCATTGTTTAATATTCTCCGTATGTGGATACGGAAAATAAAACAGCCTTTTAGAAAAGTGTCTTACTACCGTTGATTTATGTAAGAACTTCTGATCATTAAACTTCTGAGGCAATACCTTTCTTTTTGTTGTACTTCTTATAATCGCACTCTGGTCCGCAAAAGTAAGCTTTTTAATCTTTATAAGTTCTCTTGCCTTTTCAAATAAACCGGTCTCTCTGCACTTTTTCATATTAAAAAGAATTACACCCGCATTGATATAATTCGGATTAATAAGATATTTTCCGTAATGATCTCTGGCAGCGGCATACTCATACTCAGTCACATCATGATTATAAAGAAGCTCCACATCATGCTGAAACATTATATCCGCATCCAGATAAAGGATTTTATCCGGTATTTCCGGAAGCATATCCATAAAAAGACGAAGCAATGTGTATGGTGAACAATAGCATTGCTCATTAGGACTACCGGCAAACTCTTTATCATAAATATCAGTTACATCTATACATTTTATTTCATTTTTTTCATTATATTTCTTTGCCGCAAGTGTTAAAACCTCAACCTGTTTTTCATTTATAGGCTTATATTCTTCCTTTAAATGTGAAACATCCATAGTAAGGATAAATATTTTAAAAGGTTCTTTAACCTTCGTTCGTTTTAAAACCGACAGCATACTCGTCATGACACCGTCAAAAACCTTGTAATTTCCTGCATATAATAAGTTCATTCTTATATTCCTGTTTCCTTCTTTTTATATACAATTTTAACCACGTTGTTATTTTTACTCCTGTCAACCATGGTATTATAAACTGCATCTCTTAATCTTTTTCGGCTTTCTGTAATCGGAATGTTTTCTTCAGGATAAAATGGTCCGTCAACATATGTGACAATTCTTATTCCACCAAAGAAAAACCTTTTTTGATATGTGTTCGTAAAACAAAAAACCGGAGTATTATACTTAACCGGATAGCCAAAGGATTTATCAACAAACGGTCTTATATGTGTATAATAAGGCCATATATGTGCCTCCGGATATATGGTTATGCAATCCTTAACCTCACACACCCTCTTTTTTACACAATTCATATAGTTAATCATTGCCATTTTATTATCCGGCAAAGGAATTGCACCGAGGCTCGGAGTTATTTTCCCCAAAACCGGCATTGAAACATTATTCGGATGAACAATAACCGAAACATTTTTGGGAAAACAAACCAAAGAAGGTATAAATGCATCAGGTCCCGCATTGGTATGATTGCCGTATAAGAAAAAACCTTTATTATCTTTTTTCTTTAAATAATTTTTTATAATCTTCCTGTTTACTATTCTATGACCGAAGCCAAGCTTTAGATAAAAAAATGCAAAAGGTTTAGCCAAAACAATATAATAAAAAAACCTTCCGATTTTCCTTCCCAAGCCGCCGTCATAATCATAATTTTCGTCTATGGGACGTGCTACTATATTATCGTCGGCAAATTCATCCTCTAATTCATTTTCATAATATATTACTTTTCTCTTTTCCATAAATCTTACATTTTAATCCGGTTATTTTAGCAGATTTCTTTTAATTCAGTCTTGTGATTTTACCTCATCAATGCTTCTTTATGCACAATTCATACCAAGCTCAAGTGCCTTTAAATTCATATCAAGAAGCTCAGGCTTAAGTTTATCTTTTAGAACTTTTTTTACAGCTTCAAGTGAAATACCGGCTGCACCGGTTTTAATTATCGTCCCTACAAGTGCTACATTTACAACCTTAGGTGAGCCGCATTCTTCACATATGCTGTTTCCGTCAACAACTATAACTCTTGATACCTTTGATTTTATATAATCTATCATTTTTTTACTGTCATATTCGATACCTGCAAGCGAAGCAGTTACCGGGCACATAGGATTATCACAAACAATAACTATTCCATCAGGTTTTAAAAACATCAGATTTCTTACTGCCTCACCCGGCTCGAACGCAATAAGTATATCTGCCTTGCCGTGTGGAATAAGCGATGCACAATCCTCGCTGTCTATTCTTACATGGCTGACTACACATCCGCCTCTTTGAGCCATACCAATAGTTTCGGCGGTTCTTGCAAATCTGCCGTCCTCCATTGCTGCCTGTGCAAGAATTCTTGAAGCAAGCACAGTACCCTGTCCACCGACACCGCATAATAGTAAACTCTTTAACATACTACGCTTCCTCCTTAATACATTTTGTAGGGCATACCGTTTTACAAAGTCCGCAGTCAGTACATAGAGCCTTATCTATGCAGGCTTTTTTGTCCCTTATATAAAGTGCCGGACAGCCAAGCTCATTTATACATTTTTTACAACCAATACATTTCTCTTTGTCAACCGCTGCCGATTTCTTTGTCTTGACAAGTGCAACACAAGGAGATTTAAATATAATCGCCTTCACTCCCGAAAGCACAGAAAGCTCTTTAACCGTACCTATCGCCTCTTCCTGATTAAGCGGATCAACTGTAACAACCTTTGTTAATCCGATTGACTCCAGAACCTTAGGTATGCTTATGGCAGCCGAAACATCACCCATCATGGTCTTTCCTATACCGGGATGTGGTTGATGCCCCGTCATCGCAGTAGTCGAATTATCAAGCACGCAAACTATCATATTTGCTTTGTTATATACCGCATTTATAACACCCGTAATACCTGAGGCAAAAAATGTCGAATCACCGACAAATGCAAATTTAACACTTTTTTCATCTTTATCAAATTCAGAAAAATCAAGTCCCTGGGCTATGGTTATGCCGGCACCCATACAAAGGCAGGTATCAGTCATATCAAGCGGTGCTGCATTTCCAAGTGTATAGCAGCCTATATCTCCGCAAAATACGGCTTCTTTCCCTTTCATAGCCTGCTTAACGGCGTAAAATGATGCTCTGTGAGGACATCCCGCACATAAAACAGGAGGTCTTCCCGGTATAGACGGTAAATCGGAAAATCTTTCCTGCATTTCATCAAAATCAACATTAATAAGCTTTGCTAAAATCTTCTTTACAATATTAACTCCAAGTTCACCCGCATTCGGAACATCAAGAGTTCTCTTCCCTATTATCTCAAGTTTTATATTGTTCTTACCGCAAAGATATGTAAAAGCATCTTCAATAACGGGATCAAGCTCTTCAAAACATATAAGCTTGTCTATATCCTTAACAAAATCAAGTGCAGCTTCATTTGGAAAAGGATAAGGTGTTCCCACATTAAATATTTTGAATCTTTTCTTATCCTTATCAAGGTCATTTACAGCTTCATATACATAAGCACGACTGACACCGCCGCATGCTATACCTATTTTCCCGCTTCCGTTGACAAAATTATATTTTAATTTTGAAAATTCACTCGAAAGCTTTACTTCTCTTGCTTCAAGCTTCTTTTTGTTTTCATAGGAAAGCTTAGGAAAAATAACCCATCTGTTTGTATCCTTGACAAAACCTTCGCCTTCCTTAGGATCAGGGAATTCTCCAACCTCGATTGTGGCACAACTGTGACACACTCTGGTTGTCGCTCTGAAAATAACAGGCATACCATATTTTTCGGAATAATCAAATGCATCCCTTATCATTTCATAAGCTTCCTCAGGTGTTGCAGGGTCAAAGACCGGTATCTTGGCATATTTGCCGAAATGTCTTGTATCCTGCTCCGTCTGTGATGAAATAGGTCCCGGATCATCCGCTACATAAACCACCATACCGCCTTTAACACCAACATAGTTAAGGCTCATAAGCGGATCCGAGGCAACATTTAATCCTACCTGCTTCATAGTCACTATCGAACGTGCTCCGGTATATGCCGCACCGGCAGCTACCTCAAGGGCGGATTTCTCATTTGTCGACCATTCGACATGAATTTTGCCGGTATTTCTTTTTGCTATGGTTTCCAAAACCTCGGTAGACGGTGTACCCGGATATCCTGCTACCACTTTCACACCTGCCATAATCGCGCCGAGTGCTATGGCTTCATTTCCCATCAATAATTCTTTCATAACTGATTATATCCCTTTTATATATTAGATTTAATCATGAAATATATCATGCTTTTTTATATATTAGTCTTGAGCACAACATATATCATAATCATTTATCTTAAATTATTCCTACAGCTTTCTTTGCAAGCTTATCGGCTTCTTCATTACCTTCTATGCCCGAGTGTCCTTTGACCTTTATAAAGTTAATCTTAATCCGGTCCCTGACATCCTGTATAAAGTCATAATAAGCTATCGTACCTTTTTTATTTCTTTTCCATTCACCGGTAGCCCATTTTTCTATACCTGCATAATCATAATAAATATCAAGCTCTTTAATTTTTTTTTCGATAGCAAGCTTTATGGCAGCCATACTTCCTTCTATTTCACCCGCGACATTTCGCATGGAAGCCATTTCCTCATCCGTATCCGAACCCCGGACAATTATTTTTTCTCCGTTTACAACCAAAAAGCCGCCATAACCATAGGTATTTGTCACTTCATTAAATGAACCGTCTACAAATGCATAACAACCTGACACATCTTTATCTTTATCATTGTTCATAATCAATTCATCGGTTTCTTTTTCTTTGTTGTATTCTTTATCAAGCTGTGTTATATCGAATTTTACACCTGAAAACTCTTCTGCTTCCTCAATAGTATTAAAACTCTTATATTTTGCATTAGGAAAACCTATAACATTAATCTTGCATTCATCCCATGTAAGATATATCCCCGGTATTTTCCCGACCTTAACGGCATAAAACTTTGACATTATTTCACCCTAGTTCTTTTTCTTATTTTTATCTTTATTATCCTTATTATCTTTACTGTCTTTATCTTTTCCGTCCTTCTTTTTTTCATTGACATCCTTGGTTTTATCCTTGGAATTATCTTTTTTGTACTCTTTGTTTTTTTCTTTTTCGTCTTTTATTTCTTTATTTTCTTTTTCTTTATCTTTAATCTTATTCTTTATCTTTTCGGTCAACTTTTTCTCAATTGATTTTTTATCCACCGACTTTTTATCTTTTGAAGCAGCTTTATCACTTTCCGATTCAATATTATCGGATACCGCTTCAGCCTCTTTATCAGTTTCTTTTTCTTCCGATTTCTTAACGCTGACAGGAAGCTGATATTTATTTTTAAGTTCTCCGATCTTTGCGACAAAATCATCATTATCCGCACTCAGGCTTTCCTGAAACTCATGTACATCATAGGTCTCGCCATCAATCTGAAGTACATTGAGTGCTATATTGGAACAATGATCCGATATACGTTCATAATTTGTTATAAGATCCGCAAGAACAAAGCCCATCTCGACCGAGCACTTACCCTTTCTGAGTCTCTTCATATGACGCTTACGTACCTCTACTGAAAGATCATCAATAAGCTCCTCCAAAGGTTCAACATTAAGCGCATAGCTCATATTTTCATCCTCAAATATCTGGAATGTCATATTTACTATATCCTTTACAGCCTGAGTAAATACCGTAAATTCTTCAACACCTTTGGCCGAAAAAGAAAGCTCTTTTTCATACATTTCACGAGCCTCTTCGGATATATTTATGGCATGGTCCGAAATTCTTTCTATATCCGAAATACTATGCATAAGTATGGCAAGCTGCTGTGATGACTTAGGACTTAAGTGTGCAGTCGAAAGCTTTACAAAATAACTGTCCAAAACATCTTCGTAACGATCAACCAAATCTTCATAGGCTTTAATCTCTTCCGCCTTTTTCTCATCATAAGCGCCTATCATATCAATAGCCTCAAAAAGCCCTTCCCTTGCATACTTTGACATTTCTATACATGCTGTCTTACATTGACTCAGGGCAAATTCAGGTGTAAGAAGAAATCTTTCATCAAGCATAGTCATAATATGCTTCTTCATATCAGCCTCCTGATTTTCATCATCCTTTTTCGGAATTGTAAGATAAGCAAGCTTTTCCAATAATCCGGAAAATGGGAAAAAGCATATCACGGCAACTATACTCAATACAGTATCAAACAATGCAACACCCATACCATTTGCCGTCTTATCCAAAAACGCAAAATCAGCAAAACTGTTTATTGTGTAAAATACAATTAAAAATGTAAAGGATTTCATTATATTATAATAAAGATGTATAAGTGCCGAGCGTCTTGCGTTTCTGCCCGCTCCGATACTTGAGAGCATGGCAGTCGCACAGGTACCTATATTTGCACCGAGCACAATAGGAATTGCCGTAGCATATGTTATCATACCCGTAGCACAAAGTGATATAAGAATACCTATTGTGGCTGAGGATGATTGTATAACTGCTGTAAGCAAAAATCCCACTAAAAGTCCGAGTATAGGATTTGAAAACATTGCCATAAGCTGTTTAAATTGCGGAACCTCGGACAAAGGTGCGGCAGCTCCCGACATCATGCTCATACCAAACATTATGACAGAAAAACCAATCATAATCTGAGCTATATTTTTATTTTTTTCTTTCTTGCCAAACATAAGAATACCGACGCCGATTATAGAAATGACAGGTGCAAAAACGGTAGGCTTAAGAAGCTTAAGAATTGTTCCCGTACCTTCAATGCTCGATAAACTCAAAAGCCACGGAGTTATGGTTGCACCGATAGATGCACCCAGTATTACCCCAACCGCATTTGAAAGTGCCATAATACCCGAATTTACAAAACCCACAACCATAACTGTCGTTGCGGATGATGATTGCATAATCGCAGTTACGACCATACCGAGTATAACCGCCATAAACTTATTTGCGGTAAATTTTTCCAATATAACTTCAAGTCTTCCTCCCGATACTTTTTTTAATCCATCTCCCATGGTCGTCATACCATATAAAAAAAGAGAGAGTCCTCCGATTAATTCAAGTACACTAAAAATATCCATATCCTACTGCATTTTCCTTTCTTATTAAAACTAAAACTATCCAAAGTAAAATTATACCAAAATTCAAAATTAATTCAACAACCATTTACCATGTTTTGAAATTAATACAATCAAAAAACACTGTACATCCATGGATTATGCCCACAAATTTGAGATATACTTAAAATGTTGATAATTATAATTGAAAAAGAAACTGTTTCCTTATATAATAGCTTTATGTGATGCCGATAATTCAAAATCAATCACAGAAAACAATCATAAAGGAGAAAAACTTAAGATGATTATTTCGGAAAAACAGTTAGCTCAGGTAAATGACAGAATCAAAGCACTGATTGACTCAGGCAGCTTTTACGGTGAAAAACTAAAGGAAGCCGGTATTACAAATATAAAAACTCCGGAAGATTTTACAAAGCTTCCGTTTTCAGAAAAAAAAGATTTGCGTGACGCTTACCCTCTCGGACTTATGACAGCTCCCGAGGATAAAATTGTACGAATCCACTCTTCATCGGGAACCACAGGTAAGCCTGTTATTATTCCTTATACTGCGAAGGATGTTGATGATTGGGCGATAATGTTCAAGCGTTGCTATGAATTTGCAGGAATTACCGATATGGACAGAATACATATCACTCCGGGATACGGCCTGTGGACTGCAGGTATCGGTTTCCAGCTCGGTTGTGAAAAACTCGGTGCCATGGCCATTCCTATGGGGCCCGGAAATACAGACAAGCAGCTTGAAATGATGATAGCTATGAAGAGTACCGTTCTTTGTTCAACCTCTTCTTATGCTCTTTTGCTTGCCGAAGAAATAAAAAAGCGTGGAATAAAAGATAAAATCCATCTTAAAAAAGGTGTTATCGGTTCAGAGCGCTGGAGCGACAAAATGCGTGAAAGCATAAAAAACGAGCTTGGCATAGAGCTTTATGATATTTACGGTCTTACGGAAATCTACGGTCCGGGTATCGGTATTAATTGTCCCGGCGAAACGGCTATGCATTATTGGGATGATTATATTTATCTTGAGATTATAGATCCGGTAACGGGTGAAAATGTACCTGATGGTGAACTTGGTGAAATAGTTATCACTACTCTTGTCAAAGAAGGTGCTCCGCTTATAAGATATCGTACACATGACCTTTCAAGGATTGTTCCGGGCGAATGTCATTGCGGAAGCAAATATCCTCGTATCGATGTTATCATGGGGCGTACCGATGACATGATGAAGATAAAGGGTGTAAATGTATTCCCAAGTCAGATAGAAGAAATTCTCGCCGGCTTTAGCGAGATTTCCAGCGAATATCAGATACGTATTTCTCATCTTGACGGAAAAGATACTATGCGTATATATGTTGAAACCAACGGTACGGTTGACTTTAACGAATTAAGTAAAAAAATAGCCGAAACGGTTAAAAGTAAAATCGGCTTTACTCCTATCGTTAAGGTTGTCGAAATCGGCGTACTTCCAAGAAGCGAAAAGAAAACAAAACGTGTTATAGACGAGCGTTACGATTAAAACTATTTTAGTTTTTTCAACTTAAAGCAGATGGTAATTATTATCATCTGCTTTAGTTCAAGGAGGATTAGTAAATGATTGACCATTATAATGCTTTTATATCTTATAAGCATGCAGAAGAAGACATCAAGGTTGCCGAAGCTGTTCAGCACAGTCTGGAGCATTTTCATATTCCGTCAAAGCTTCGTAAAAAAACCGGAACCAAACGTATAGAAAGAATTTTCAGAGATAAGGAAGAACTCCCTATCACAAGTGACTTAAGTGAAAATATAGCTAATGCTCTCGAACACTCGGACTATCTTATAGTTATATGCTCAACAAATACAAAGCAATCTGTCTGGGTTCCCCGTGAGATAGATTATTTTCTAAGAAATCATACAAAAAAACAAATACTTACTGTTCTTGTTAACGGTGAACCTCAGGATGTAATTCCTGATATTCTTTTACATGAGGATAAAATAATAACCGACGAATATGGTCAACAACGTACTATCAGAGTTGCTCTCGAACCACTCTCCTGCGACTATCGTTCCTCCATAAAGAAAGCAAATAAGAATGAAATCCCAAGGTTGGCCAGTGCTCTCATAGGATGCTCATATGATGAGCTTATGAACAGGCAAAGACAGTATAAGATGAAGCGTATGGCTATTGCGTTTTCAATTATACTTGCCCTTGTTCTTTCTTTTGCGGGACAAGTCATATACAGCAGCTATAAAATTAAACAAAACTACCTTGAATCACTAAAAAATCAATCTCGCTATCTTTCCAATGAATCGGAGAGATTTCTTGAACAAGAGCAAAGAATCAAAGCACTGCAATTGGCTCTTGCTGCTCTTCCCGAGAATAAGTATGATGAAAGACCGGTTACTGCCGAAGCATTACGTGCAATCACAGATGCTACTCTTGCATACAAATCACTTTCCGGTGCAAATATTTATGCTACATGGAACTACACAATGCCAAATCCCATACATAAATATTTAAATTCACCTGACGGAACATATCTTGTTGCCATAGATGATGAGAATTTTATAAGAGCATGGGATATATCAACACATAATCTTTTGTTTGAACTGAATAAATCCAGCGATTATATATACGGAATAGAATTTTTGTCCGATGATAAACTTATACTATGGACTCCGGAATATGTTTCTCTTTATAACGTAATTGACGGTTCCATCATTTGGACATATAAAATCGAGGATGATTCCTTTAGACAAGATGATATTATCATTGATAGCGACGGTATCATATATTTAACATCATTAAATTATTTTCTTTTTTCCTTGGACTCAACCAACGGAAAAGTGTTAAATCAATACAAGATTCCGCTAAGCTCCTATAATAAGGATTATGATTCCTTATACTATAGCAATTATACTCTTTCTCCTGACAAAAAAAGCATAGCATTTTCGGCATGTTCAGATACTGATGAATATTTTGTCGGAACATTTGATTTAAAAAATGAAAAAGTTAATTCATTCGAGCCAAGAAAAGCCTGGATTAAAAACATATATTGGATAGATAATACACACATTATGGCATCATATTCAGAAGATGATTTTAATTCAAATGTAACAATGGATGAAAATACTTATCTTTCAACCGACCATACTTATATACAATGTCTTGACAAAAATACCATGTCAGAGCTTTGGAATTATGATTTTACAAGCAGTGAAGTAAATATATGTAACAGCTTTTTATCTCTTCCCGATAAAAACTCTGTTTCCTTCTGTAACGGTAATATGGCAGGAATATTTGATACAAAAACGGGAAATCTTTTATACATTTACAATGTCAACTCTCCGATTGTTGATATGAGCGATAAAGATGGTGACAGTTGGCCTGTATTTATAACCTCGGATGGAGGTTTTGCATCGCCTTTTCCATCCGGAGGAACAGAATCACTCACTCTTACTCAATTGTTTACTGATAATCTTGACAGTGCAATTGTCAATAACGGTGTATATGTACACCAAAAAAACAGTAAAGAAATAATATATTACTCTCTTTACGTTTATGACACCGATTGGACGGCGATCAATGAAGACTTGGCAATCTCCACTCCACGGGAAAGCTTTAAAATGGAAGATTCTGTTCTTTCAATCATAACCGATGAAGAAGAAATACCTACTCTCACAATAATAAAACCTGAAACCAATGAAACGACTCAGCTTGTTTTAGATGAAGGCACAGACAACTATGCATATCAATATAGAATTATCGGAACATATAAAGATAAGCTCTATTTGTCATATTATGATTATATGACTGCCAAGATAGCATCAGTAGACCTTTCTACAATGAATATTGCAGAATTTGACATTTATGATACTTCCAACTCGGATTTTTCAATTACCGGAAATACATTTTCCTTAACAGACGGAAGGATTATGTACTATATTGAAAAAAATGATACATATGCAGTTGCTGATTATGATATCGACAATAAGACAACATCAACATATATTTTGCCGGACGATTGCTATCCGGGACAAAAGGAACCTTTCTTTTCAAAAATTAACGGTAAAATATTTGTTTTGGGCGAATTAAATGATTGTATAATCGATGTAAATTCCGAAAATGCTATAATGGTTGAACATCCTGAGGAATATAATACAACAATTTTGTTTGCTCCTTCTGCCAACGGAAAGGAATATGTTATTTCTGACGGAAAATTAATTCAAAATGTCAATGACTCAGGTAAAATTAAATGGTCAATACCTTGTTGCCCCGGAAATGAACCGATCGGAATGGCATTTTATGATAACAAGAAAGAAAAATGCAAAGAAATCCTTGTAGCATACAACAACGGTTCACTTTACAGATACAATGCAGATAACGGAAGCTTTATAGGAATGTCCGATATCTCGGTATACGCAAATTATGATACTTTTGCTACATTTGATTTTGATTATGAAGATAATCTTTTATATATCCAGTCAAATTTGATAACCGACATCATCGATTTAGATAGTATGATTCAAACAACCTGTATAGAAAACTCTCTCGGTCATAACAAACCGACAGACAGATTCTACACTCTTTCCTTCACAAATTCGGGAGAAAATCATATAGGCTATTTTAAGCATTATACTCTTGACGATTTGATTCAAAAAGGAAAAGATATTTTACAGGGTGCAGAGCTCACAGACGAAGAAAAATCCGAATACGGAATAAAATAAAGCTCATTCAATCGTATGTAATAAAGCGTATGGCAGACAAGGGCTGTATAGCATTACACCAATGATTTGTCAAATCAATAAACCCATGATTTCGATATTTGCACGAAAACACAAACTCACTTCGTTCAAACATGTTGTTTTCTGAGCAAATATCTTCAATCACGCGTTTTTGATTTTACACAAATCAGGTGAATTATGCTATACAGCCCTTGTCTGTCATACGCTATTATCATATAACTTTAATAATATGCGTAATTTATGTAGTGCTGTTTATACTTCTTTATAAAGCTGGTTAAACAGTCGTCCTTTTATTATATAGATGTCATGGACATCGTCTTCGCGAAATGCTATATAATCGCCCGGTTTTCCGGAATAATATTTTTCATCATCCCATGCCGTGAAAAGCTTTACATAGCGTGTAAGCGGTCTTGCATAAATAAAAGACTTGCCGGTACTTATAACCCCCTGCGCATATGGCATAACCTCTTTACGCTCTCCGGTAAACATATCACGTATGGAAGGCTTGTATTCAAAGCTTCTTTGGTATGGCTTACCGGTCTTATTATAGCTTTTTTCAAGCTTTTCTTCGGTAATCGGATATATCTCACCTTCAATGCCGACCATAAGATATTTATCTTCTTCAACACGTATATTAACATCACCCTCGAGTGTACGTATTTCAACGATTGTATTTAGAGGGAATACATCCGAAATCTTTAAGAAGCCAAGCTCCTGAGGCTGTTTTTCATACTTCTTCATATCTGTTGCATCCAGTACGGTATTCTTTGCATATATTATTTCATACTTTTCAAAATATGCAGTCATCCTGTCTTTAAATACCGCTCTTATAACCTCAGAAACACTTTGTCCGTCTGATACATCAAGTTTCTCGGGACGTATACTTCCGCCGGCCTTATATATATGGCCACCTCCACCACCGATTCCTTCAGATAAATATTCTGCAAGCTCATTTGCATGAACTTCTTTTATACAGCTTCTTACCGAAAATTTGATTTCATCCTGGCTTACATAAAATGCAAGGCAAACATCAACACCGGCAGTTTCCATGGAAAAATCACTTATAACTCCCAGAATATTAGGATCGCATTGCTCAGCCTGTATCATAAGATATTTATCATTTTCGAAATATTCATATTCAAGAATAGCCTTTCCGGTAATTTTTAGTTCTTCCAAAGATATATTGGAATTGCTCATTTCGGTAACAATGCTTTTATTTATTACAAGCATATCCCGCATATCTCTGTCAAGAGGATGAGACACTTCCGACAATCGATTGGTATCTGTATAAAGTCCGTAATAAAGCGCTGTTGAAAGAAGCTTGTCCGAATCAACGCTTAAGCCCTCATCTCTTATCATATCCCATATGATGGTTGAGCAGCTTCCTATGTTGCTCCTTATTTCCGAAAGCTTTGGTGCGTCCACGGTAAGCTGATGATGATCAATTACCGCAACCGTATCGGCTTTTGTAAGCGTCACATTTTTCTGTCCATATTGACAGTCAACCGTAACCAAAAGCTCCGGCACCCTGTCAAAATCCGGCTCATAGCTTACGGGAATCTCAAGCGCCTCCTTCATAATCATAAGATTACTTTTTTGTATTTTATTTTTACCTCTGTAAATAAATACAGGAGACTTTCCCATACGGGTAAAATACCAATATAATGCATAACCGGATGCAAGTGCATCAGCATCCGGATTATCATGACATTGAATTACTATATCATTAAATATAAGCAAATCATTTAATTTCATCATCATCCCCCGTTCAACTTATTATAACCGAAATCACTTTTCTATATTTTGGTATTCACTCAGACCTTAACAAAAGCTCATATAATCTTGCTATAGTCTTATCAGCCGTCTGTCTTCTTACTTCATACCGGCTTCCGTCAAAATTGTAACGTTCAACATATATTTTGCCTTTTACGCAATATCCCGCATATACGGTTCCGACCGGCTTTTCTTCGGTACCTCCGTCAGGTCCGGCTATTCCTGTTACAGCTATAGCACAATCCGCATTTGCCGCTTTTGCTGCACCTTCTGCCATTTCATAAGCAGTTTCTTTGGAAACGGCACCAAATTTTTCAAGAGTATTATGTGAAACTCCGACAAGTTTTTCCTTTGCCTCATTTGCATATGTAACATATGCCTCATTTAAAACCCATGACGCTCCCGGAACATTTACGATTGTAGACGAAATCATACCACCTGTGCATGATTCTGCCGTTGTTATGGTCATTTTATTTTCTGTCAAATATTTAACAAGTTCTTCTTCCATTTTTTCCATCCAATTATATTTTTCATATTATTTAAATTCTGATCCGGCATAAGCAAAATCATGCAAATCAGTCTTTTAATACATCTTTGTTTTTTGCAAGATAATCTATAAGCGAAATCACGGTAAGAGCAAGTGCCGCATATATAAATACCTGTTCAATCACATATACGATATCACCGCCAAAATCACAAATAAGAATTATAATCATAAACATCTGGACAACGGTCTTAATCTTTCCCCACCAGCCTGCGGCAATGACTATTCCCTTGTCCGCAGCTATAAGTCTGAAACCGCTTATAATAAACTCTCTTGCAATTATTATGATAACAACCCAGGCAGGGATTCTTTCAAGCTCGATAAGAGCAATCATTGCCGAGCATACCAAAAGCTTGTCTGCCAGAGGATCCATAAATTTTCCGAAATTAGTTATAAGATTATATTTTCTTGCTATCTGTCCGTCCAGAGTATCCGTAATTGCTGCCACGCAAAAAATGACAAGCGCAATCCATTTTCCGCCCGGTATACACGGAACCATAAGGGCTACAAGAAAAAACGGTATGAGAATCACTCTTAAAATTGTAAGTTTATTTGGTAAATTCATAATTAAAGTCCTTTCTATATATCAACAATTTTTCCAATTAAATCGTAAGGTCCGGCTTCGGTAATTTCTACATCCACTATCGAGCCTGATATCAGTTCGTAGTCGCATTCCACAAAGACAAGACCGTCAACGCCGGGTGCATCCTTATAGGTTCTTCCGACATAAACATCTTCATCCGGAGAGTATCCTTCGATGATAACCTTCAGAGTATTTCCGATTAAGGCTTCATTTTTGTCGGCTGATATTTCCTGACAAAGCTCCATTATTTCATCACGCCATCTTTCGGCGGTTTTGTCGTCTATTTGATTTTCAAACGAGGCAGCAGGCGTACCTTCTTCTCTCGAATATGTAAAGACACCGACTCTGTCAAGCTCGACTTCGTCCAGAAATTCCATAAGGTTCTTGTGTTCTTCCTCTGTTTCACCGGGAAATCCGGCGATAAGAGAAGTCCTAATTGCTATGTCGGGAACCTTATTTCTCAGCTTATTAATTACTGATGTAATAAAGCTTTTATTGGTTCTTCTGCCCATTCTTCTTAATATGTCATCTTCCGAATGCTGGAGCGGCATATCTATATAATGAAGAAGCTTAGGCTCATTTACAAAGGTATCTATGAGCTCATCATATATTTCCTCAGGATAACAATACATGACTCTTATCCATTCAATTCCTTCAATCAAGGCAAGCTTATGTATAAGTTCATGTAATGATTTTTTTCCATATAAATCCTTACCGTAACAGGTTGTTTCCTGTGCTACCAGAACAAGCTCTTTTATTCCGTTTTGAGCCATATATGATGCCTCATCAAGAAGTTTTTCCATAGGCACACTTCTATAGCTTCCGCGCATATATGGTATGGCACAATATGTACAGCGTTTGTCACAGCCCTCGGCAATTTTAAGATATCCCATAAATGTACCGGAGCTTATGGCTTTATGCACATCAGATACGGCCAGTCTGTTTATATCATCAAAGGCCGTAACCTTTTTATCATTTTCCTCGAGCTTTTTAATAACTTCAACAATCCTGTCAAAGCTCGCGGTTCCCACGCAGGCATCTATTTCAGGAATTTCATCAAATATTTCATTTTTATATCTTTCCGCAAGACAGCCGCAAACTATTATATATTTAAGTCTGTCCTTCTTTAATTCAGCCATTTCAAGAATAGTATTTATACTTTCTTCCATGGCATCCTTTATAAAAGAACATGTATTGATTATAACCGCATCAGCTTCACTTTCCTCATTTGTGAGGTTATAATTATTGGCACTTAAAATACCCATCATAGTCTCGCTATCACAGAGATTTTTGTCACACCCGAGTGACACCATAAGTATATTCATATTAATTATTCAATCCTGCTTCCACACAATTATTCATAAGCATAGCTATTGTCATAGGTCCGACTCCTCCCGGAACCGGTGTAATAGCGCTGCATATTGGCTCCACAGAATCAAAATCAACATCTCCGCAAAGCTTTCCGTTTTCATTTCTGTGTATACCTACATCTATAACAACTGCTCCGTCTTTTACATAAGAAGCATCAATCATCTTAGGCTTTCCTACAGCTGCTACAAGTATATCCGCACGCTTACAGACCTCTTTGAGATTCTTTGTTCTTGAGTGACATACGGTAACTGTTGCATTTTCTCTTAATAAAAGCATAGCCATTGGCTTTCCGACAATATTGCTTCTTCCGACTACAACGCATTCCTTACCTTCTATATCAATATTTGAACGCTTAAGAAGCTGTATGATTCCGGCAGGTGTACATGATAAAAATCCTTTCTGTCCTATACTTAAAGCACCTACGCTTGCAGGTGAAAAACCGTCTACATCCTTAAGCGGTGATATGGCATTGATTATTCTTTCATCATTTATCTGCTTTGGAACCGGAAGCTGAACAAGAATACCGTTTACGCTGTCATCCTTGTTGAGCTTATCTATAAGTTCAAGCAATTCTTCCTCGGTTGTTTCCTCAGGAAGTTCATATGCAAGCGACTTTATACCGATATACTCGCAGGCCTTCTTCTTATTACCTACATAAACTGTTGATGCAGGATCGTTTCCTACCTGAATAACCGCAAGGCATATTTCCTTACCGTCAAGCTTAAGGCTTTCCACCTGTGCTTTAAGCTCATCCTTAATTTGATTTGAAATCATTTTTCCATCAATAATCTGTGCCATGTTAGCCTCCTTATTTTTCTTGCAGCATATCAGATAAACAAATCTATTGCAGGCACGCTCTCGCTGCCCTGTCTTTTTTGCTGCATATAATTAAAACAGTCCATTTATTACTCCGTTATCATCAACATATATTCGCTCGGCAGCAGGGACCTTAGGAAGTCCCGGCATAGTCATGATTGTTCCGGTAATTGCAACCACAAAACCGGCACCGGCGCTCACGTATACTTCTCTAATGTTTATATCAAAATCGGTTGGGCGACCGAGCTTCGTTGCATCATCCGAAAGCGAATATTGATTCTTAGCCATACAAACAGGCATATTTCCAAATCCCATTGCTTCAATCTTGGCAATTGCCTTATTTGCTTCATTACTGTATGTAACCGCCCTTGCACCATATATTTTTGTTGCAACGGTTTCTATTTTTTCTTTAATTGAAAGGCTGTCATCATATAAAGTCTTAAATTTGCTTTTCTTTGTTTCAATTGTATCTACGACTGCCTTTGCAAGAGCAACTCCACCTTCGCCGCCTTTTTCCCATACGTTTGCAAGTGCGAAATCGCAGCCTCTTTCTCTGCAGAAGTTTTCAACGAAATTAAGCTCGGCTTCCGTATCCGAAATAAATCTGTTAAGTGTAACAACAACAGGTACACCGTACATTTGAAGATTTTCTATATGCTTCTCAAGGTTCACGATACCCTTCTTAAGAGCCTCCTGATTTTCCTTGTTGAGTTCATCCTTAGGTACCCCGCCATTATATTTTAATGCTCTTACGGTTGCTACAAGAACTACGGCATCAGGCTTAAGTCCGGTCATACGACATTTAATATCAAAGAATTTTTCGGCACCAAGGTCAGCACCGAAACCTGCTTCCGTTATTACGTAGTCAGCCATTTTAAGAGCAGCCTTTGTAGCTCTTACGGAATTACAGCCATGAGCAATGTTTGCAAAAGGACCTCCGTGCACAAGTGCAGGTGTATGTTCGAGTGTCTGAATAAGATTAGGCTTAATCGCATCCTTAAGAAGAGCTGTCATAGCTCCTACAGCTTTTAAATCATCTGCAGTCACCGGCTCATTGTCATAATTATATGCAACTATAATTCTTGCAAGTCTGTCATGTAAATCCTTTATATCCGATGCAAGACAAAGAATAGCCATAACCTCTGAGGCAACGGTTATTATAAATCCATCCTGTCTTACAACGCCGTCCATCTTTCCGCCCATTCCGATTATTACATTTCTTAATGCCCTGTCATTCATATCAAGACATCTTTTAATCACAATCCTCTTTGGATCTATACGAAGTTCATTTCCCTGCTGCATATGATTATCAAGCATCGCACAAAGAAGATTATTTGCTGATGTGATAGCATGGAAATCTCCCGTAAAATGAAGATTTAATTCCTCCATAGGTACAACCTGCGAATATCCTCCGCCTGCTGCTCCTCCTTTAATTCCGAAGCAAGGACCAAGCGATGGTTCACGCAATGCTATTATTGATTTTTTTCCTATTTTAGCCATAGCCTGGCCAAGACCTACCGTAACGGTGGTCTTTCCTTCGCCTGCCGGCGTCGGATTAATAGCGGTAACAAGTATAAGCTTACCGTCTTTGTTATCCTTAATTTTATCAAGATATTCATCCGAAAGCTTGGCCTTGTACTTTCCGTACATTTCAAGGTCATCCTCCGTAATGTCAAGCTTAGCCGCTACGTCTTTAATATTTTCAAGCTCTGCTGCCTGTGCGATTTCAATATCTGTCATATCATTCTCCTGTTTTATAATAAATATTTAAAAGTAACATATTGCGGATTTCACCGTAATTTATCATATAATAATCTGTTTATAGATTATTTTCCACATAGTTTTCAAATTCCTCAAGCGTCATAAGAACCTTTCTTGGCTTTGTGCCCTCTTCAGGTCCGACAACTCCCGCTTCATCAAGCTGATCCATGATTCTTGCAGCTCTGTTAAAGCCTATCTTGTACACTCTTTGAAGCATTCCTATGGAAGCCTTTTCCTTACCGATTATAAATCTTCCGGCATCTACAAAGTATTCATCGACATCACTTCCTGCCGAAGCCGCACCAGCCATACTGCTTCCAACCTTGCTGTTATCTATCTGTTCGGAAACCTTATCATCATACTTCACGTCTCCGCCCTGCTCCTTAAGGAAGCCTGTAACATTGGCGATTTCCTCATCCGAAAGATACGCACCCTGTACTCTTACAGGCTTTGGATATCCTGTCGGATAATATAGCATATCACCCTTTCCGAGAAGCTTTTCGGCTCCGTTCATATCAATAATGGTTCTTGAATCTGTTCCGGATGAAACTGTCATGGCAATTCTTGACGGAACATTTGCCTTAATAAGACCTGTAATAACGTCTACCGAAGGCCTTTGTGTTGCTATTACAAGATGTATACCTGCTGCTCTTGCAAGCTGTGTAAGTCTTACTATGGCATCCTCAACCTCACCGTGAGCTACCATCATAAGGTCCGCAAGCTCATCAACTATAACAACTATCTGAGGAAGCTTCTTTAATTCTTCAACACCTTCCTCTTTACCGGTAACATTTTTAACCTTTTCATTATATCCCTCAAGGTTACGTACATTATATTGAGCAAAGAGCTGATATCTGTTTGTCATTTCCATTACTGCCCAATTAAGTGCCCCGGCCGCTTTCTTAGGATCCGTAACAACAGGAATAAGAAGATGCGGAATACCGTTATAAACACCAAGTTCAACCTGCTTTGGATCAACCATTATAAGCTTTACCTCATCAGGACTTGCCTTGTAAAGAATACTCATTATAAGAGAATTTATAAGTACGGATTTACCTGATCCGGTTGCACCTGCCACAAGAAGGTGAGGCATCTTTGCTATATCCGCAACAACAACCTGTCCGCTTATATCCTTGCCGACGGCAAATGCAAGCTTTGATTTCATCTTTTTGAATGCTTCCGATTCAAGGAGTTCTCTGAATGTAACCGGAGTGCTTTCCTTGTTCGGAACCTCAATACCTACGGCAGCCTTTCCCGGAATAGGTGCTTCTATTCTTATATCTGCCGCAGCAAGATTAAGCTTTATATCATCAGCAAGATTTACAATCTTACTTACCTTAACACCCTGTTCAGGCTGAAGTTCATATCTTGTTACAGACGGACCGCAACTGTAATCCGTAACAGTCACATTTACACCGAAGTTTTCAAGAGTAGTTTTAAGCTTCAAGGCGGTTTCTCTTATAGATGCGTCATTATTCTTTCCGCCTCCGTTACCCGATTTAAGCAAATCAAGCGAAGGATATTTATATTCTTCTCCACCGATTACCATATCACCGTTAGGAATTTCAAATGCCGCCTCTTTTTTATCGTTCGACGGGCTCTTATTATCGGAATCTTCCGTATTCTTTTTAACCTCCGGTTTTTCTTTGGCTATCGACTTGGCTATTACACCGTCTTCAAATCTTATCTCATTTTCAGGTCTTGCCAAAGCACCTGTATTGCTTAATTCATTTGCAATCGCATCTCTCTCGGCAAGCATCTCCCTATTTGATTCCTTGGTCTTTTTTCTTTTCCTTTTTACAGGCTTAAGTTCCGTAACGCTTTCTTCGCTTTCTGTTTCCCCAAACAAACCAGATGCTTCATTTGCCATAGATATATCAAAGAAATCTCTTGCCTTATTTATATCTGCATATGTATTATCATAAGAACTATTGGCAAATTCATTACTGTCAAGCTCAAGTCGATCACTTGGCTTTAATTCATGTATTTCTTCATTTTTAACAATTCTGTTTTTCTTCTTTTTTCTTGCTTTCTTATCTTCCTCGGACTCGAGAACCTTAATCTTATTAAGCATGTTATCGCCGTTGTTAAGATTATTATTTCTTATATCCGAAAGCTCTTCGAAATCAAATTCGTCATCAAAATCGTCATCATCAATATGAGGCTTATATTTTAAGGCTTCTATAATTGAAACATCCAATACTACAATAATTCCGATAATTATGAGCAATGCGGTAACTATAATTGAGCCTGTCAGTCCGATAAGCTTATACAAAAGGATAAGCAGGCCTCCGAGTATCGCTCCACCGCCCTTTTTATCATTTGCGCCGGCACTGTATAAGGTTTTGACGGATGCCGTATCAAGTTCATTTAACATCTGACAGATAAATGCAATTGCTACAAGAAATATAGATACGCATACCACACGTTTAACCAGCTTCTTTTGAGCTCCGTTCGATAATAAAAAAGCTGCGGTAAAAAATATGTATATCGGTAATATATATGCTATACTTCCGAAAAGTCCGAACATTATATTTGAAAAGAACCTTCCTATAGGTCCACACCAGCCAAAATTACTGAGTAATAAGAAAACAGATACTGCAAGATATATAAAAAAGTATATTTCATTTCTTCTTGGATTATATTCCTTCTTAGTGTTACGTCCACGGGCATTGCTTTGCCTGTTGTTATTTACGGTTTTTCTCCGGGTTGTGGTACTGCTTCCGTTTCTTCCCGTATTTGCCATGTCATTATTCTCCTTATCTATATGTAGAGCCATTTTAAAATGGCTGCTTAATAGTTTTCATACTGATTCATTTTACTATTTTTCTTCTCATTTATCAAGTCATATAAGCAATTAAGAGCACTATTTATTCCTCCGATACGGTCAATAATGCCTTTTTCTACCGCATCGGCTCCGACAAGCATACTTCCTATGTCTTTTGCAAGCTCTGTTGTATTAAACATCAGTGCTTTAAAGTCCTCCTCACTTATCGAACTGTGATTTGATGTAAATGAAATAATCCTTTCCTGCATACGCTCGATATATTCAAAGTTTTGCTTCACACCAAGTACGGTATCATTGAATCTTATAGGATGAACAACCATGGTTGCCGTCGGAACTATATATGTTACATCCCCCGAAACCGCAAGAGGAACACCTATAGAATGCCCTCCACCCAGGACAAGACATACCTTCGGTTTACTTAGTGATGCAATCATCTCGGCAATTGCAAGTCCGGCTTCCACATCACCTCCCACAGTATTTAAAAGAACCAAAAGCCCGTCAATATTTTCATTATCCTCAACTGCGGCAAGTTGTGGCAAAATGTGCTCATACTTTGTGGTCTTTGTATCGGCACCGAGATTTTCGTGTCCTTCTATTTCTCCCGTAATATTTAACAGATGTATCTTTTGACGATATTTATTATTTGCAAGCGTTATCTGTCCGTAATCCTTAATAAGGCGGTATTTTTCTTCGCTTAATTTATCATCCTTTGCCTTATCAACATTATTATTCCTATTCTGATACATAAAAGCCTCCGTTTAAAAAATATAATAATATTATGAAAGCAATTTAAACATTTTATTCAATGAAAACATCAGGGTTTTGAAAAAAGTGTTAATTTTGCACACATTTCTTTTTTGGATAATTTATATTGATAAACATTCTTTTTTTAAATAATAATGGTGATGTAGTTACTGTTAAATTAAGATTAAGGAAGATTAAGGAGTATTCAGGATAAACAAAACATTTTTTATGTATATTTTATACAATAAAAATGCTAAATTAAACAATTTTAATCATAATTTATGATTATTTTATGTGTAATATGTATAAAATTTGTTTTTTTGTGCATTTTAGTAAAAAAGTGCTGGCGTTTTTGTGAATTATGCTGTATAATATATTTAGAATTTGGGGATAAGAATTATAAAAAGGGACTTTGTTCAGGATGTATGGGGAATCCAATCAAAGTCTTTTTTTTATGTCTTTAATATTTAAAACAAAAATAAGCGTCAGGTACAAAGCTGAAAATTATTGTACATAACGCTTATTTTAATTTAATCTTACATATTTATTACTATCTCACTTGTATCGGCAAGCTCATCAAACGGAATATAGTTTGACTCCATAGCCTTACCGTTTACAAGAACTTCTTTGTAACCGCTCTCTTTTCCATCAGGATTGTTGACAACGATATGAAGCTTCTTGCCTCTGTAATCCTTATTCATTTCAAAGTTCTTCCACTCTGAAGGAATTGCCGGAGCAAGCTTAATTCCATAGAAGTCAGGTCTTAAACCAAGTATACCTTCTACGCAACCAACCATTACCGTCGATGCTGTACCTGTAAGCCAATGTACATGTGAACGACCGGCAAAAGGACTGTCGTTACTCTCTGTAAACTGTCCATGACAGTATGGCTCAAGCTTTCTTATCTCAGCTTTATCGTTCATGGCTGCAGGTGAACTTTCCATAAAATATTCAAAAGCTCTGTTACCATGACCCATAAGTGACTCAGCAAGGATTATCCAACCCTGAGTCTGTGAAAATATACCACTGTTTTCTTTAGTTCCCGGATTGAACAAAAGCATAAGTGCACCGTCAAATGCATGCTCGATATAAGGCGGATCCATAAGCTTAACACCATAAGGTGTATTTAATATACTATGTACCGATTCAAGTGACTTTTCAGCCTGTTCTTTAGTAGCAAGACCGCTTATTACGCCCCATGACTGAGGATTAAGCCACATTGATGCTTCCTTATCATTCTTTGAACCGATAACCTGTCCGTTCTCAGTAAATCCACGAACATATCTGTCCTCATCCCAGCACTTATCCTGAAGAATTGTACCAAGAGCTGTCTGAATGTCTTCAAGATACTTGATATATTCATCATCATTCTTCATCTTGGCAAAGCCCTTAAGAACTGTCATTGCATAATAAAGTTGCATTGCAACGAAGGTTGATTCGCCCTTCTTACCGAGTCTTAAGCAGTCATTCCAGTCTGCGTGAAGACCGGCAGGCATATTATGATTACCAAGTCTGTTCATTGAGAAGTCAATAGCTCTCTTAAGATGCTCATATACTGTTCCTTCACCGCCGTTTGCAAAAACAATTACCTCGTCGATAAAATCAACGTTTCCTGTCTCTGCAATATATTTATAAATAGTCGGGAAGAGCCAAAGTGCATCATCTGCTCTGTAAGCAGGATGTCCTGTTGCTCTTACATATGAAGCATCATCAGGTGTATCTTCATGACCGGCGTTGTGATTAAACTTAACAAGAGGAAGTCCTCCGCCGTTATCAACCTGTGCTGAAAGCATGAATCTTATCTTATCAAGAGCCATTTCAGGAGCAAGGTGAATTACACCCTGTATATCCTGAACCGTATCTCTGTATCCGTAACCGTTTCTTAATCCACAATATGAAAATGATGCTGCTCTTGACCATATAAAGGTCATAAAGCACTGATAAGCATTCCACGTATTTATCATTGCATTAAATGCTTCACTAGGAGTCTTAACCTGAAGATGATTAAGCTTGCTGTGCCAATAATCCTTTAACTCTGCGATTTCATCAACAGACTTCTTAGCCACATCATTGTATGAAGCCATAATCTCATCAGCCTCATCATCATCCTTCATACCGAGTACAAAAGCAAATTCCTTTGACTCACCCGGCTTAAGAGTAAGCTTTGTCTCCAAAGCACCGCAGGCATTTATGTTATAATTAAGCTTATTGCCGCAATTACCGTTTTCAACTGCTACCGGATTAGCATAAGAATGATATCTTCCGAGGAATTCCTCCTTATCGCCGCAATAGCTTGCAACATCGGCACCTACAAGTCCGAAAACTCTTTTAACAACCTTGCTGTCATTAATAGCGTTGTTCTTAACATTTTCATTTATAACCTGTGTAATTCTGTTTTTATCAAAATAAGTCTTAGTTATAAATAATGTATATTGAAGGTTTACCTGATCCTGTTCATAGTTATTGTCATTGGTAAATTCACAATAACCGAATACGGAAAGGTCTCTTTCTTCATTTGAATTATTGGTAAGCTTAACCTTCCATACCTCATGTGTCTTATCAAGCGGAACATAATAAAGTGCTTCGGAATCTACTCCGCTGTAAGATGCCATGATATTGGTATAGCCTGTTCCATGGTGGCACTCACTCTTATATACATCAAGTGCCTTTCCTACAGGCTGCCATGAAGCTGACCAAAAATCATTACTCTTATTATCTCTGATATAAATATATCTTCCCGGCTGGTCGAAATTATTAAATACATATCTGATAATTCTTCCGTTTGCACCGGATTTTACAAAACTGTAACCACCCGCATTGTTGGATATTATAGCACCATATTCCGGGGAGCCGAGATAATTGGCCCAAGGTGCCGGAGTGTCAGGTCTGTCTATAACATATTCCTTGTTTGCTTCGTCAAAATATCCAAATCTCATACATTTTCCTCCGATTATTCAGCATCCTTAAGGCTAAGGCTTATCTTACCCATTCTGTCGATGTCAAGAACCTTAACTCTTACTTCGTCGCCGATATTAACAACATCTTCAACCTTAGCAACTCTCTGGTCCGAAAGCTTTGAAATGTGAATAAGTCCGTCCTTATTAGGTGAAAGCTCTACAAATGCACCAAAGTTCATTATTCTTACAACCTTACCTTCATAAGTCTTTCCAACCTCGATAGGATCAACGATTGAACGAATAATCTTAACTGCTTTATCAATTCCTGCCTGCTCAACGCCACAGATTGATACTCTTCCGTCATCATCAATGTCAATCTTAACACCTGTTTCATCAATGATATTATTGATGGTCTTTCCACGCTGACCGATGATTTCACCAATCTTCTCAGGATCTACAGTAAGCTGAACAATCTTAGGTGCAAACTCACTTACAGTATCACGCGGAGCTGATATAGCAGGCTTCATACAATTATCCATAATAAATAATCTTGCTTCACGACATCTCGCTATGGCACCTTCTACTATAGGTCTTGTAAGACCATGAATCTTAATATCCATCTGAATAGCTGTTATACCTTCAGTAGTTCCTGTTACCTTAAAGTCCATATCTCCGAAGAAATCCTCAAGTCCCTGTATATCTGTTAAGAGGATATAATCATCATCAGTTTCACCTGTAACAAGACCACATGAAATACCTGCAACCATTTTCTTTATAGGTACACCGGCAGCCATAAGAGCCATACATGATGCACAAGTTGAACCCATTGAAGTTGATCCGTTTGACTCAAAGGTCTCTGAAACGGAACGGATAGCGTATGGGAATTCTTCCTCTGAAGGAAGTACAGGTATAAGTGCTCTTTCTGCAAGTGCTCCATGACCTATCTCACGACGTCCCGGTCCCCTTGAAGGTTTAGTCTCACCAACTGAGTATGAAGGGAAATTATAATGATGCATATATCTCTTTGATACAACGTTTTCATCAAGACCATCTAACTTCTGTGCTTCTGATAAAGGAGCTAAAGTTACAACATTACATATCTGAGTCTGTCCTCTTGTAAACATGGCTGAACCATGAACTCTTGGAATTATATCAACCTCAGCCGCAAGTGGTCTGATCTGAGTAATCTCTCTTCCGTCAGGTCTCTTATGATCCTTAAGAATCATCTTACGAACTGTCTTCTTCTGATACTGATATACAGCCTCATCAAGAACAGCAAGCCATTCCTCGTTCTCGGCAAATGCCTCCTCGAGTTTTTCCTTGATCTGTCTGATATTTTCTTCTCTTACCTGCTTCTCGTCAGTAAATACGGCAACTTCCATCTCTTCAGGAGTAACTATCTCCTTCATAGCTGCAAATAATTCCTCAGGAACAGCACAGCTTGTATATTCATGCTTTGGCTTACCGCACTCTGCAACTATCTGATCGATAAAAGCTATAACCTTCTGGTTTAATTCATGAGCTGCATAAATAGCCTCAATCATCTTAGCCTCAGGTATCTCATTAGCACCTGCTTCAATCATGATTACCTTATCTCTTGTAGATGCTACTGTAAGCTTTAAGTCCGATACAAGATTCTGAGTTGCATTTGGATTAAATACAAACTCTCCGTCAATCATACCAACCTGTGTAGTTGCACAAGGTCCGTCAAACGGGATATCAGATATAGCTACTGCTATAGCTGAACCGAGCATAGCCGTAAGCTCAGGTGAACACTCAGGATCAACTGACATAACCATATTGTTAAGTGTAACATCATTTCTGTAATCCTTTGGGAAAAGAGGTCTCATAGGACGATCGATAACTCTTGATGTAAGAATTGCATTTTCGCTTGCCTTACCTTCTCTTTTATTGAATCCACCCGGGATTTTTCCTACTGCATAAAGCTTCTCCTCATATTCAACTGAAAGCGGGAAGAAATCGATTCCCTCTCTTGGCTTTTCAGATGCTGTTGCAGTTGATAAAACAACAGTATCTCCATAGTGCATAAGCGCAGCACCATTAGCCTGCTTAGCAACACGTCCAACGTCTACACGGAGTGTTCTGCCTGCAAGTTCCATTTCAAACTTCTTAAACATTTGTATTTCTCCTTGAAAATAGTATTTTGAATTAAGACTCCGAAACAACTGAAAATGCCACTTCAAAACACGCCTGAAATAACATTTTCAGAAGTCTCGGTTTTGTCTTAATGCAATCTTTTATATTATAGCATTCTTAACAAAAATCTTCAAGGGTGGATTTAGTTATGTTATAATATTTAAAATATATTTTTTTAATAATGAAAGGAAACAATTATGCGTAATTCAGACTGTTTTAACAATGCTCTTCACGATATGGTCTTTGAGAATGCATGCGGTGCGGCTATAAGAAGACTTGCCGATATGAGTTTTCCAGTTTCATATATACATAAGGAGCTTGATTATCCGATATCCTTTGAACGTGTCCAAAAATATGTATGGCGATATTACCTGGATAACAGGGTACTTCTCTTCCCTGATGATAAACTTGAATATCATGAAGAAAACGGAATAATTATATTAAATGAGCCAAAGGTAACAAAAACCTTTATTAAAGAAACCGGTCCTTACGGAAAAACAACCTACAGGCAGGTTACGGTTGATTCTTCAAAAAATGATAATCCGGTAAATGATTCCGATTCAGATTCAAGAAAACCGGGCCAACGCCGATATCTCCCCTGCAATTTCGGAATACTCAAACATACCGTTCCAAAGGAATTTGAAAAAGTATTGGAAAAGCTTGATAGAGATAATAAAAACTACTTAATTGATTTACCCTGGGAGAACAAGGTTGTTTATCATATTTTAAACGAAAGAATGACATGTATTGCGAATGCACTTGAAAAGCAATAAAAATAATTTCTCATCTTTATCACTTTAATACTTTGAAGTACATTATATCAAAAAACAACAAAAGCGTAACGACAAAGATACCGTGCCTATTCTTGCCAAATGACATGAACCGGCACTATTCAACAGGTAAAATTATCTCAAGCTTAAAGTAGTAGTTTTCTTTTTCCTTGTATGATGTAAGATAGCACTCGCCACCGTATTTTTCAGCAGTTTCTTTAATGTTTATAAGTCCAAAGCCATGGTTTGCTTTATCTTTTTTCGTTGTTATTATTATATTATCGCGTATATCAACTTCATTGAGTGTCTGATTAGTCTCGGTTATTATCATATAGTTTTCATTTCTTTTAAATGTCAGTTCAATATGTTTTTTATCTTCATCAAGCTTTTCCACTGCCTCTATTGCATTATCAAGTATGTTGGCAAGGATGGTACATGTATCAAGTGCCGAAAGCTTAACACCCGAAAGCTTGCCGTCAACCGTAAGTGTTATACCCTTTTCGGTTGCCTTATTTTTCTTTTCCGAACATATAGCATCCGCTATCTCATCTCCCGCATGCACACTTGTGTCCGCCTGTTCAACCAGCTTAGCCATATCCTCGATGTAGCTTCCAAGCTCATCATATCTTTTACTCTTATATAACTCCTGCAGACAGTAGGTATGATTTTTCAAATCATGTCTTATTTTTCTTATCTCACGATTTGAAGCTATAAGTCCCTCATAGTGTTCCTTCTGGGCTTCGATATAGTACTCATTTACGGTATTTTTGTCACGAAAATACATCGATTCAGATTCCTTTATGATAAGCAGTATGGATATAAGCAAAATGATTACAGTTACGGCAAGCATAATTATACTGTATATCCTGCCGCCCATATCTCCGTTATATACAAACCTAAGAGAAATCAACGGTTCCGTATCGGAATATCTGTCTATCTTAAGAACCGAAAAGATAACATTATCTATCAAAAGAAATACCAGAAAAACTGCCACAACCAGAGAAAAAGCCATCGGTCCTTTTCTTCTCCTGCTCGAAAGAAAAGATAAACTCCATACTATAAGAATTAAAAACAAGGTCAATAATATCATCGTAACCTTTGTCATATATTCCGGAGCATTTAAGCTTTCCTCAATCATAGTATCAAATGTATCTAAAATACT
>ODAI010013609.1_pt1 | contig 87346 bp, 66 predicted proteins | sample 1539321 | NCBI WGS metagenome assembly ODAI01 (sample SAMN02144231, study PRJEB22623) | gut metagenome | biome: sheep rumen | host: Ovis aries | place: New Zealand | reverse complement strand
TGCACATACGCAAAACGAATATAGCCCTGCAAATATCATAGATAAAATTATAATATTTTTATGTAAAAACAACTTAACCTTCTTTAACATAATATACCTCCTTCTAATATCTTCCGTTATTTTGATAGAGTTTGCTCTATATCACTACATTATATCAATTTTTTATAATTGTCAATTTTAATTTGCTTGCTTTAATAGCTAAGAACATCCATGTTTGGCTTTACCCTATTATTTATTATGAACCCAAGCAACTCTCTTGGTTTTGGTATACAACTTGCGTCAAAAAAAATAAGGCATATTAAAACGGGCAATTGCTATAGTATCTACACAATGTGTATTTACTTTAACTGCCCGTTTTTATATGCCTTATATTAAAGTTTTTACGAATTTGGTTGATAGAATTTCTCCGGATCCGCAAACTTGGTATACTTTCCTATCCAACGTAGGTCCACACTTCCGACTTCACCGCTACGATGCTTGGCTATTGTTATTTCAGCAGTCTGAGGCTTAGTGGTTGTTTCAGGATTGTAATACTCATCACGGTAGATAAACATTACCACATCGGCATCCTGCTCGATTGCACCGGATTCACGAAGGTCCGATAACACAGGCTTATGGTCGGTTCTTGCATCAACCGCACGACTAAGCTGAGAAAGTGCGATTATCGGCACATCAAGCTCTATGGAAAGGTTCTTTAATCCTCTTGATATATCTGATATAAATTGCTGTCTGGACTCCACATTTTTAGTGGTACTCATAAGCTGAAGGTAGTCAAGCACTATAAGCTGAATTCCATTATTTTGCTTATGATATCTACATCTGGTACGAAGATCCGAAAGTGTTACCGCATAATCGGCCTCGATGTAAATAGGTGCTCTTCCGACAACATCTGCCGATTCGATAACCTTATCCCAGTCATCATCACTTAAGGTTCCAAGCTTTAAAGCTTTTGAATCCACCATAGCATCCATGGCTATAATTCTTGACATAAGCTGCTTACGGCTCATCTCGAGAGAAAATATAACACTCGGTATATTTTTCTTAATCGAAAGATAATGAACTATGTTAAGGACAAATGCCGTTTTTCCCATAGCAGGTCTTGCCGCAACAAGTATAAGCTCTCCTCCGTTCATACCTGTAAGAAGGCTGTCCAAATCTCTAAAGCCTGTAGAAAGACCCGTAATCTCTCCCTTATTTCTCGCAGCCTTTTCTATATCTTCAAGAACCTCTATGACTATTTCCTTGGTTTCCTTAAATTTACCTGTTCCGTTTCTTCCCTGAACAAGACGGAATATATTTTGTTCCGCTTCATTTAAAAGAACGTCTACCGACTCTTTGGAAAGGTAACAATCCTTTGATATATTTTCACTAAGCTTAATAAGCTTTCTTAAAATCGAATTATCGATAACAATCTCTGCATACTCCCTAGCATTTGCCGATACCGGAACTGCTGCTATTATAGCTGATAGATTCGCAAGACTGCTTACTTCTTCAGGCACATCCTTTGTTTTAAGCCTGTTACTTAAGGATATAACATCTATTTCCTTACCCTCATTGTAAAGCTCATTCATAGCTTCATATAAAATACCGTATTGTGCATTATAAAAATCCTCACGGGAAAGCTTATCGGATACCTCGGAAATAACATCCCTATCCATAAGTATCGCACCGATTATTGCCTGCTCGGCTTCATTACTATGCGGTTGTATTCTTTTTATAGCTAATTCATCCATCTTATTGCCGCCTTAAATCTATGTTTTACGTCTTATCTTTATATCTGCCGCCTCAAGCTTAAGCTTTCCGTCTTACTTTCCCTCGGCAACTTTTACACTTATCTGTGCAGTAACCTTGGTATGAAGCTTGATATCAACTATATGAGTTCCTACACTCTTTATAGGCTCTTTTAGTACTATCTTCTTTTTATCTATATCATAACCGAGCTGCTTCTTCATCTCTTCTGCGATTTCTTTTGAAGAAATCGAACCAAAGGTTCTACCACCCTCTCCCACTTTAAGAGATACCGTTATGCTCTCGTCCTTCATCTTATCCGCAAGCGCCTGTGCATCGGCAAGCTTTTCCGCAGCCACCTTATCCTCGTGCGCTTTCTTCAATTTAAGCTCATTTAAGTTCTTAGGCGTAGCCTCAACTCCGACTTTTTTTGGAAGCACAAAGTTTCTTGCGTATCCGTCAGATACCTCAACTATCTCATCTTTCTTTCCTAAACTCTTTACGTCCTGAAGCAATATAACTTTCATCTTTATATATCCCCTTCCTTATACATTTCATCAAGAAGCTCTTTAATCTTTCCTATCGCCGATTCGATAGTTTCGCCCTCAAGCTGTGCTCCGGCAACATTTGCATGTCCGCCTCCGCCAAGCTTTTCCATGGCAACCTGAACATTCATATCGTCCACAGAACGAGCACTTATATATGCCGTATTATCCTGGCTTGTAACAACAAATGATGCTCTCACACCTTCAACTCCCAAAAGGGCATTGGCTATTTTTGCCGCAACAACGGTAGGAGCTTCTATACCATCCGGATTTACGGCTGATATAGCAAATTCTTTCTTGTATATTTCAGCATTATTTACGCCTTCGGCAAGATGCTTATGAACATTTATGTCCTCTCTGAACATTTTTCTTACTCTTGTTACATCGGCACCGCATCTTCTCAGATAAGCTGCTGCCTCAAAAGTTCTGACACCCGTTTTTGTAAGAAAATTATCGGTATCTATTACAATACCCGCATACATGGCATCCGCCTCAACCGGTCTGATTTTTACTTTTTCCTCGATATATTGAAGCATCTCGGAAATCATCTCACACGCAGACGAAGCGTACGGTTCAATATATGAAAGAGTTGCATTTTCTATTTTCTCGTTAGCCTGTCTGTGGTGGTCAAAAACAACAACACTCTTCGCAAGCGTCAAAAGCTCCTCACATTCTGTCATGCTTGGCCTGTTTACGTCTACAACAACTATAAGAGTATCATCATTTACACTGTTAATAGCCTGTTCACTGCTTATTATCATGTCATCGCCATAAACACTGTTACCCTTAAATCCGCTGACCATTGGCTTAATGGCCGATGTTTCTTCATTTAAAACTATATGAGCATTTTTACCCAAAGTCTTAACAAGACGATAAACACCGACAGCCGAACCAAATGCATCGGCATCCGGTCGTTTATGACCCATTATCATTACATTATCTTTATTGGCAAGAAGCTCCTTAAAGGCCTGAGCCTTAACTCTCGCCTTAACTCTTGTACTCTTTTCGGTACCTGCACTGTTTCCTCCGAAGTAGGTAATCTTATCGCCATACTTGACAACAACCTGATCTCCGCCTCTTGCAAGTGCCATACCTATAGCAGTTCTGCTGTATTCATATGCTTCGCTGAAGCTGTCCGTATCTGCACCGATACCTATACTAAGTGTAATCGGAATTTCATTTCCGACGTTAAGACTCTTTATCTCATTTAAAATCGCAAACTTGGTTTCCTTAAGCTGCGGCAGGAATTTTTGTCTGAATACAAAGAAATATTTATCCTTTTCGATTTTCTTTCCTATCGCATCAATCGTGCTTAAATACATATTTATTCTTCTGTCAACGAGCGCTTCCACCAGAGAATGTCTTACCTCCTCTGTATTGTCCATAACCTCGTCATAATTATCGATATATATAAGTCCCGAAACAAGCTTTTGCTCAAGATTTTCGCGCTTATAACGATTTAACTCCGTCACATCAAAAAGATAAAATGCTATAACGGTTCCGTCTTCATTGCTTATCTTCTTGATAAGTGCCGAATACTCAATTTCATTATACGCAACATCAATACTTACATCTTCTTCCGATGTAAGCAAATCTTCCGTAACCTCAGGGAAAAATGCACTGATACTTCTTTTAACACGCTTTTTTATTCCCTCGCCAAATGCATCGATAAAAGGCGCATTTCCCCACAAAACCTTACCATCGGTATCAATGATAGCATACGGTACGGCAAATTCATCAAGCAGCTGCTTCTGAACCTGACTGTTTTGCATGGAAAAATTAAACAGCATCGGTGATAAAAACGATTTTGACAGTAAAAGGATAATAACCTCAATTATTATAAATGTACCTACCACCATACTGGCTATAATCGCACATTTATTATTAATCAGAAATAAAACCACACACATACCGACAAGCAGAAGTGACGTTGCTGTAGGTATTAAAAGCAATTGTTCAATTTTCTTTTTTAATAACTTTTCACTATCCATCTCATTCTCCATTTAATGATATGTCAAAAATTTAACCGATGCTTTTAAAACAGTTTATAGCATATTCAAACTATCCAAGCTGAGCTATTCTTTCGGTTACCTGCTCAAGGGTTTCAGTATACTTCTTAAGCTTTGCCTTCTCCTCCTCAACCTTTGCGGCAGGAGCTTTATCAACAAACTTAGGATTATTAAGCATACCGGATGCTCTCTTAATCTCGCCCTCAAGTCTTGCCTTTTCCTTGTTAAGACGTTCAAGCTCTTTTTCTATATCTACAAGCTCGGCAAAAGGCATATAAAGCGATGCATCATGGATAACCACTGATACCGCATCATCAGCTATACCGGCCTTATCAGCCTGAATTATAACATCACTTGCATATCCGAGCATTGCAAAGAAGCTCTTACTTGCTTCAAATATATCTCTTATCTCCTGTTTTGCTGATACCACATAAACAGTTGCTTTCCTGCTCGGTGCAACATTCATTTCACTTCTTATATTTCTTATGCTTCTTACAGCTTCCTTAATCTTATCAACAGCAGCCTCATCATCCGCAAATACATATTCATCCTTAAATACAGGCCAGGTTGAAATCATAATGGACTCTTCGTAAGAATCATCTCCGTCTGTAAGTGTATCATATATTTCTTCAGTTACAAAAGGCATATAAGGATGAAGCAGTTTGAGACAATTTATAAGAACAGTCTTGAGAGTCCAAAGCGCTGCCGCCTTTGTCTCATCGGCATCATCCCAGAGTCTCGATTTAACCATCTCTATATACCAGTCACAGAACTCTTCCCATATAAAGTCATAAAGCTTTGATACCGCTATACCAAGCTCATACTTTTCCATGTTGTCTGTAACTTCCTTAACAAGTGAATTCATTTTGGATAATATCCATCTGTCTGCCAAGGTAAGCTTATCAAGACTGACATCCTTTATATCAGCCTTTTCGATATTCATCATGATAAATCTTGAAGCATTCCATATCTTATTTGCAAAATTACGGCTTGCCTCAACTCTCTCCCAGTAAAAACGCATATCGTTACCCGGTGCATTTCCGGTTACGAGAGTGAAACGAAGTGCATCCGCACCGTATTTTTCGATAACCTCAAGAGGGTCTATACCGTTTCCTAATGACTTACTCATCTTACGTCCCTGGTCATCTCTTACAAGTCCATGGAAAAGTACTGTATGGAACGGTAATTTTCCCGTCTGCTCTATAGCTGAGAATACCATTCTGATAACCCAGAAGAATATTATATCATAACCGGTTACAAGAACATCTGTAGGGAAGAAATAATCCAGATCCTCAGTCTTGTCCGGCCAACCCAGGGTACTGAACGGCCAGAGTGCCGATGAGAACCATGTGTCAAGTGTATCTTCATCCTGCTTTAAATTTTTACTCTTACATTTTGTACATTCACATGGTGTTTCTCTGCTTACAATAACCTCACCGCAATCCTGGCAATACCATGCCGGGATTCTGTGTCCCCACCAGAGCTGTCTTGAGATACACCAATCTCTTATATTATCAAGCCAGTTATAGTATGTCTTATCCATACGCTCAGGAATAAGCTTTAACTTTCCGTCAACCACTGCCTGCTTAGCCGGCTTAGCCATCTCCTCCATAGCTACGAACCACTGTGGTTTAACAAGAGGCTCAACGGTAGTCTTACATCTGTCATGTGTACCAACCATATGAGTATGAGGAACAACCTTTACAAGAAGTCCCTGTGCCTCAAGGTCGGCAACCATAGCCTTTCTTGCCTCATATCTGTCCATACCTGCGTATTTTCCGCCTATAGCATTGATAGTGGCATCATCATTCATTATATTTATCTCTTCAAGATTATGTCTCTTTCCAACCTCAAAGTCGTTAGGGTCATGCGCAGGTGTAATCTTAACGCAGCCTGTTCCGAATTCTTTATCTACATAAGCATCAGCTATAACAGGTATTTCTCTGTCCGTAAGCGGAAGCTTTAACATTTTTCCTACTATATCCTTATATCTTTCATCATCAGGATTAACAGCAACAGCAGTATCACCAAGAAGAGTTTCAGGTCTTGTGGTTGCTATCTCAACAAATCTACCTTCCTCTCCGACAACCGGGTAGTTAATATGCCAGAAGTTACCCTGTTGTTCCTCATGAATAACCTCAGCATCGGAAATGGTTGTCTGACATACAGGACACCAGTTAACTATTCTTGATCCTTTATATATAAGTCCCTTATCATAGAGCTTACAAAACACTTCGGTAACAGCCTTATTATTACCCTCGTCCATAGTAAAACGTTCTCTGTCCCAATCAGCGGAAGATCCCATTTTCTTAAGCTGGTTGACAATACGTCCGCCGTATTCTCTTCTCCAGTCCCAGACCTTTTCAAGAAAGCCTTCTCTTCCAAGCTCATGCTTATCTATACCCTGTTCCTTTAATGACTCGATAACCTTAACTTCGGTCGCTATAGCCGCATGATCGGTTCCGGGCTGCCAGAGTGCATTATACCCCTGCATACGTTTAAATCTTATGAGAATATCCTGCATAGTATTATCAAGAGCATGTCCCATATGAAGCTGTCCTGTTATATTTGGCGGCGGCATCACAATAGTAAACGGTTTCTTACTTCTGTCAACCTCCGCATGAAAATACTTTTTGTCAACCCAGTTCTTATAAATCCTTTCCTCAATTTCAGACGGGTTGTAATTTTTTTCAAGTTCCTTAGCCATAATTTAAAATCCTCCGGTTTATTTATGTAAAATTATTTTTGTCGTTTTTAATTTTCAAGGCTTACCCTGTACGATTCAAGTATCTCGGCAACATATGTCTTAAGCTCCGGCTTTTCCTCTATGGCAGCCTTAAGAGCCGTAGTTGCATTGCTTTTAATCGCTTCACATGTGGCAAGCTTTTCTCTTAATTTTTGTCTTCTGACATTGAGTCCGTGTGTTATCTCAACCATCTCTCGTCTGTCAATAAGTGCATTGGTCTGCCTTGTCCAGACCTCCGCATCTCTTACGCCTATCTTTTTAAGCTTTTTCATAAGCTCTTCCTTAAAATATCTCAAATTCTTGTTAGCCTTGGAATACTTAAGAGCATCGCTTACCATTGTATTGTATTGCTCCCATTGGTATTCCAGCTCCTTACAGGAGTTGACACCGAATTTTTCATAGAGATAATCTACGGCATTTACATTATTTATATATTTTACCTTAACTTTATTTAATAACGAAACCGCCTTTTTATGCTTTGCATCGATATCCTTTATATCAGCACTGTAATCAAGATACTTGGCGTATGAAACCGCAAATGCAATCATCAAAAGTGCACCAACGCCCAAAGCATAAACCGTTACACTCTCACGTTTAACCACGGCGTACATAAGAAGTGCACCCATGGCAATAAAGCAAACTAAAAATACGCCAATCATGATACCACGTATCCTTGTGATACTATCGGCATATTCGTCTCTTAAGTATTCAAGATCTTCCTTCTCGCCTTCAAGATATCCCATGTCACTTTTTAAAAGCCCGTCATGCATTTCCATTTCGTTTAATTCCTTGACGGTTTTTATAACATCATCCTCATACATTGAGATTCTGTTATATTGATCCATGGTTAAAAGGTTCTCGGAAGCAAGATATTTTTGCTTATCCTTTTCCATAAGCTCAATGCTTTTGGCGGTATCTATTATATCATTTGCCATCTGAATCGGCAGCTCATCAATCTTTTGTATATCCACAAGATAATCCGTTACAACCTTATATTCCTGTTTCATATCCTCCATATGATACGAAACATCCACAAGCTGCTCGCATACATCCTTAACCACAGCCTTTTCGTTGTCAGATTTCTTCGCCGCCTTTATGGCCTTAAGCTCCTTTTGAAGATTTTTAATATCTTCATTATCACCGGAAGCCTTTTTTCTCGATTTTCTCTTTTCTTTTCTTTCTTTCTTATTAGCCTGTTTTGCTTTTTCGGATTTTTCCAAATCCTCACCATATTCTTCATCAGGCTCTTCATTAAGATAATTCTTAAGCTTATCAAAAAACTTCATTAAATCGCCTGCTCTCTAAACTCATCCTTCAATTGACCAAGGATAATATCCATTCTCTTATCATAGTCAATCATATCTTTATTCATACGGTTATAAATGGCTCTTTGAAGCATTGAATATATAGTCATCTCGCGGACATCCTCATTTGAATCTCCTATTTCTATCATAAGATTTTCAAACTCGTCCTCGCCAAGATCATATTTTCTCATTTCCTGCTTAAGTGCTGCAGTGTCACTTGATGAAGCAAAAACTATAAGGTATCCTCTTAATGACTCCTGATTTTGATTATACTCATAAGCCTTCAGAAAATATCTTTTTGCTTCTTCTATATTTAAATTATTTGCAGCGGCGACTGCCCTGTTATGATATACATTACCTACAAAAACCTTATCTTCAATATCCCCGGCTTCCTCAATAATTTCATCATAAATAGATGCCGCTTTTATATATCTTCTATATCCGAGATAACCATCTGCCTTAAGCTTCTTTCTCTGGTTCGGCGAGAGCTTGCGATACTTCTGCCAAGCCTCGATATAAGTTGTTATTTCTTCCGGCTCGTAATAATCGCCTTCATTTAAAATTTCAACCAAAAGGTCCTGTACATAACTTGTCTTGTTGGACAATGCCACAAGCTTGGAAGCAAGCTGTGCCATACCGAGCTCATCTCTTATCCAGTCAAACAGCTTTTCCGAAATCGAGGACTTACTTATAAGCACGGTGTTATTGTAAATATAAAAGCAAAGTTCTTCATATGTATTTATCTCAACCTTGGTATTAAGAAATATAAAAGGATGAGATGCTTCTTTGGTTGTACATAATAATATCTTTGACATTATACCTCAAACTCCTTACGATAAATCTTGTTCGTAGTAGGGAAAAGCTTTCCGAATCCCAAATCCTTAATGATTACGGCACCCTTATTAGGCGATTCAAATTCAACCTCTATCGAAAACTTTGATGTCTTGTTAGGTCTCTTCGGGATTCCATGCAATTTGACACTTTCCCTGACCTCTTTATCCGTAACCCTGCTCTTATAAATAATAGTAACAATATCAGTATCATCAAGAATAATATTTATTTTACCCTTAATGTTATACCATTGGCTTCCTCCGAGCGCGATAGGAATAAATTCATCTTCCTCATCACCGCTTGAAATGCCGATATCAAATAAAACATTTTCTTCGGTTTCCACAAAATATTTCTTGTAAAATTCTTCGTATTCACCGCCGACAGCCTTATAGCAGGCACCTTTTGTATATATATTCTGTCCTGCAAAAACTCTTCGTCCCTGACAAAGAATATTACGTGATTTATTCATCCATTTTTCCGAAAAGCCGAGTCCCGTGAGGAATACCGAGGATATGTATGTCTTCTTCATCTCATGCTCAACGATTTTTGCAAATGTTACATCCATAAGTATATTGTCGCCGGTAAAAAGTGACATATTGAACTGTTTCGTATAATCCTCGTGCGAAACCTGTATCAGTTCGGGATTTCTGCCTCTGGATATGTCTATTCTGTAATACTGGAGTCCATCCGTATTGTAATCAAAAAGCGCAACACTGTTCACCCAAAGCTCCGGACTTTGATTAAATATATAATAAAGTCCACTGTCAAGGTGACTGGTTATGCTTATACAGCTTTTTTCAATGCCCAATTCCTTATACAATGAACCAAGTACACGGAAGAGGTCTTTATTGTATTCAGGTATGGTTATAACAAGCTTCTTAACAACCGCACCCTCGTAACGATACAAAAAGGAATCAATATGCATCTTAAGCATCATAAGGAAGAGTTGTCTGTAGCTGTATTTCTTGTCGCCGATTTCAAGTATTTCCTCGCTCTTCGCGTTATTATAAAGCTCATCTAAAATCTTTCCTTCTTCCTTAAATCTTGCTTCGGAAGCTTCCGAGCCCACATACCAGTCTCCTGTCTTTTCACTGAAGAAAAGGATATTCGGCATCATGTAGGTTTCTTTATTATTTAATTGGTTTACCGTTTCCGGTTCACGCTTTATATCATTATAAAAGCTTATCTGCGTGGATTCCGGACACAAATCCATTCCTATGTAATATGCTTCTGCCATGGCAGCCTCCTTAGTATCCTATAGAATATTCAAATTCTCTTCAAAAAGATGTACGGTATTGAAGTATACATCCAATGTTTCAAGAAGCTCATTGTCCTCACGCATTTCCTGATTGACAAGCATACTGTTGATAATCTCAAAGCGGCTTCTGTCCTTACGGTTAAACGACTTCCTCTTTAACGTCTCGCTTTCAACGACATAGGCCTTATTGTTTTTGTCCTCATCTATCTTGTAGACAAGTCTCTCACCGTGAAATACAACAAATTCCTTAACATACATACCCGGTATCATCTCATCAAGTCTTTCCTTCTTAAAGCTTAATGACTGTCTTGTACCGGTATCAAATGCATATTTAACCTCAACCTGTTTTCCGACATCCGATTTATATATAAGATATGTCTTAAGAAATACATCCTGCGGCAGCTTTATAAAGCTTCTGAAGCTCTTGTAGAACGGAAGAATCTTACCGCCGTCCATAAATTTACCTACAGTATCACTTATCCACTCACGCTGCTCCACCGTAAATTTATCAAGCTTGCTAAGATGTGCAATAAGTGCCATCTTGGATATCTCATCATCTATATTTCCTTTTATTATTTCATTGTAAAGGCAGTCAAAAATATTACCCGGAACCTGTGCGTCCTTTATAAGATAGTTTTGTGCCGTATATCGAAGGAATGCTTTAACCACAAGGCCTCTGCTTCTTCCTCCGTAATAAGCCGTAAATATATCATATATATTCTCAACGGTTCCCTGAGCAAACATCATCTGCGCAAGAGTATTTTCAACCAGAAGGGAAACATCCCTTACCTTATCTCTTGCCATCTTAAACAAAGTTGCAAGCTCCTCAAGATCGCCCTTGAAATTATTGATTATATAAATAAGTATCCTGCTGTTAACCTTACCTGTCTTATAAAGCTGAATACAAATAGACATAAGGTCTTCATTAAGGAATCCGTTAGAATCCTCAACTCCGTAATCGGCAAGTCTGTAAAGCTCATCGGATGCAATCTCATCAAAGCCGTAAAGCTTAACCGCCTGGAATGCCTTGTCAAACATATTCATATCAATCATATACATGATGATACTTCTTGCATTTGAGTGATTCAAATATTCTATATCAAGCTTTTCGAGATATTTCTTAAGAACTTCCGCATCAAGGTTTTCATGATAATATTCAATTATATTAAGTAATGCCTGCTGCTTGTAATCGTAGGATATCTTATCGCAGTTTACGATATCTCTTGCCGCATTTACTTCGATTGCTCTCTTATAAGTGAAGTCACCCAGAGATTGATAATTATCAAGAAGAACTCTGTAATCTCTCGGACTATACTCATGACAGATAGGCATATATGCTTTCTCATCAACTATCTTCTCAAGCCTGTAAGGAATCGAGCCGGCATATACATTGCCCTCGCCGTCCTCAAATACTATAGAAGCCGTGTTGGAAAGAATTTCAACATAAGCCTCTCCGTCAACGATAGGAACACGCTGAACCTCTTCTATTTCCTGATGCGTAACGATTACAGCTCTTATGCCCTTGTTGTAGCATACAAGCTTGCGTCGGAATATAATATTTATAAGCTTTCCCGCATATAACGGACTTACGCTCTCAGGCTCTAAGAATTCATCATAGATAACAGTAAGATCATCACTGACCTTGCCCTTTATAATCATATTTTCCATAAAGTCTTCCATGGTAGTACAATACTCATGGTAAACTTTCATATGCTGTGCCTTATTATAAATAACATTTGCATAAAGATAGGCAAGCTCGGTTTCATTCAAGGTATTCTTATAATTAAGATACATAAGTACCGAAGTCGGAATCAAATCATATCTTGAGAAATTCATACTCTTTATAAAGCACTCGTTAAGACCTATGAATTTAAGATTTTTCTCAACCGCATCCCTGTAATACTTATGATACTTATGATCCAGCTTACCTGCACTTATCAGCATGGAACATATACTCTTTAATACCTCTTCACTTCCGGTCTTTTCGTATATAGCCTCCATAATGTTAAATATCTTTGTGTTAAATTCCTTGAAAGTTGCTGCCAGACGAATAAATTCATCAACAACCTCGTCGGAAATAAATTTATGTCTTAATCCCCACCTTATGGTGGTTGTTTCGAGTGGAGTGATTTTCTTGAACAAAAGCGGATTATTGTTGAATATTTCGCAGAGCTCAAGATACATAATCGGGCTGTTATAGCCCGCTTCATATAATGCTGTTATCTCCTTATAAAGAGAATTCTGATCCTCCGAATAAGTATCGTCCATAAAGAGAAGAAGCCAGAAATAGAAAATCTTTTCCTTCTCGGTTCTGAAATTTCTTCTTATGGTGTTGCGGGCATGATTTATAGTTTCCTCATCCTTAAGAACAAGAGCTTTAAGATATGCATAATAGCACTTTTGCATATTGTTCATAAGTGTATTGTCAACATCAGCCTCTATACGTAAAAATTCCTGTTCAACCTTGGTAAGTTCATCCTGCATAATATTCATATGCATTATACCGAGTCTGTACATATCCTCTTCCGGAACATATCTTGCGAGGTTTTCAAACGCAAACAAAGTATTGGAAACATAATCCTTAAGCGAAAGCCTGTCCATGCGATAATTAAGATAGGTCTTAACAAGCCTTATTTTATTGTTATTGACCATATTATTCTTATTACCGGTTCTCGGTGAGACTATAGTTTTACTTTGCGGCTTAATAAGATTAATGCTTACTTCTATTTTCTGATAAATATTTTCTATAACAATTTTACCTGTAGTTACTCCCTCGGGAACGTTTTCAGGAGATATGAGTACATCAAGTGCAAACAGATTTCCGTAAAAATCATCACTTGTGATATTCTTCTTTGCAGGCACAAGAAAATCATCCAACGAACGAACCGTTGAATTGGTAAAGCCCCATGTATTTTTGCTTACATTAATCGAAATACGTGAGAGTTCAGTCGGCATCTCGACATTTATCTTAGCCTTTGAAACAGAAAGAGTAAGGGCACGTTTTTTGTGTACATATACAAGAAATTCCTCCAATGCAAGATTGGTAGATAAGCTGTCCATAAGACTTAAATAAATCTGTTTAACGATAGGATCCTTGTCGATAAAGGTTCTCCTGAAATCATCGCGTACAAAAATTTTCGCAGCCTCACTCCAATTACTCTCCGCAAGACTTGCAAACTTGAACAAATCATCTATCTTCTCATCACCATGCTTTACAAAAGGCGTAACAACTTCTATATCGTACGGTATCTTAAACTCTCCGCCATCGGAAATAATACTGATATGGCCTTTGTAGTTTTTTCCCGCCTCAAGACAGGTTGCATCAAACGAATATGCCACATCAAAGCTTCTGCTTATAAATGTATGATTATCAAATCTTAAAGTATAACGACTATCATAAACCATAGCCTTTATGATATGATCATTTTTGCTTTTAACGGAAAATGAGCCTTCATATACAGTACCCGATTCTATATTAAGTTTTAAAAACTCCTCGGAGATTTCTATCTCCGGTCTGTCAATCTGAAATTCACCCTTAGCGTAATGCTCAACAACAGCTTTCATTTGTTTCTCCAACTTTTATTCTTGATATTATTATGTAATATAGTTATAATGAGATTGGATTTTTTATTTTATAATTTTTTACATAATTACCCACTCTGCTATTATCACAAATTACATTATAACAAAAAAACAATACTATTACAAATATATTTTACATATAGGAGGGTCAACTTATGGCAAAGGCGCCGCTTCGTATAGAACAATTAGACACTGTTTTATACAATTCAAACTTGAATCCTATGGGAATTCCCGAATCAGTTACAAAAGCCTTAAAAGAAAATCTGGGCAGTATAACACGTTATCCGTCCGATTACTATGATGAGCTGAAGAAATCCGTATCCGCTTATTCCGGCTGTGATAAAGAGCATATTGTCCTCGGAAACGGTCTTTCGGAGATGCTAAGACAATATTGCTCCCTGATAATTCCGCAAAAGGCACTTTTGCTTGTTCCGTCAGCGGTTGAATATGAGAATGTTCTTTCAATATTCGGTTGTGAAATCGATTATTATAATCTTGAGGAAGAAAAAGACTATATACTTGATGTAAAGGATTTTGTTTCAAAGCTTGATTCTTCTTATGATATGGTTATCATAGGCAATCCAAACAATCCTACCTCACAGATTATAAGCCGTATGGATATGGAACTTATCGCAGAGGTATGCAAAGAGCTTGAAATATTCCTTATAATCGACGAAATGTATATCGAATTTACAGAGGCTTACAAGGATCTGACAAGCATACCTCTTGTAAAAGAATTTGATAATATAGCGGTATTAAGAAGCGTTTCCAAGTTCTTTGCCATACCCGGACTCAGGTTTGCATATTCGGTTACGAGCAATTCCTCTCATCTTGAGATGATTTCCGTAACCGCAACACCAAACACCATATCAACTCTTACTGCCGCAGCCTGCACCGCTATGTTTAAGGACAAAAAATACATTGAAGAATCACGTTCACAGATTCACACCGAAAGAAATCTTATATATTCGGCAATGGGACCAAACAAAAATGTAAGACTTTTTAAGCCATATGCAAATTATATGCTCGTTAAAATACTTAAAGACGATGTTACGGCCCGTGATATAGAGGAACATTGCCGAACAAAGGGAATAATAATCAGGAATTGTTCAAACTTCAGAGGCCTGGATAACAAATATATAAGATTTTGCTTTATGAAACCAAAGCAAAATGATTTGCTTGTCAACACCATACTTGAGCTGTTATAATAGCACAAAAAATATAATATCATCTGAATTCAGATGATATTATATTTTTGCAAAGGGGTTACATATGATAGATTCATTTAAGAAAAACAGAAAAGGAATATTTCTCATGTTGCTTTCTTCCGTATTTGTCTGCATAGGACAGCTTGAATGGAAATTCGCAACAGTGAGAGGACCGTTATTTATATTGATAGGCTTTGTGCTTTACGGAATAGGTGCACTTCTTATGATAGTCGCATATCGTTTCGGAAAGCTTTCGATACTTCAGCCTATGCTTAGCTTTAATTATGTTCTCAGCATACTTCTCGCTGCATACTATCTTGACGAACATATAACCAACATTAAAATCGCAGGCGTATTTATAATTATTCTGGGTGTAATCCTCATTGCCGGAGGTGACATAGAATGATATATTATATTTTAATGCTTGTTATGACACTTTGCGGCTCCATCGGTTCGTTGTTCTTAAAAAAAGCAACCGGGCACGAAAAGTTCCATTATTTAATAGCCGATAAATATTTTTACATCGGAACCATGGTTTATCTTGCAGGAGCGGTTATAAATATATATGTTTTACGATATGTGGATTATTCGGTCGCACTTCCCTTTACCGCATTTACTTATGTATGGACGATATTTATAGCACGTGCCATCCTGAAGGAAAAAATATCATTGCAGAAAATCATAGGAATACTACTTGTTATAATAGGTGCGATATTTGTTGCTGTTTAGTATTTTTCAAAACAATACCATAAGAAATTTTTTAACTGTTCCGGAGCATAATAACCCAAAATATGCTTCGGGATTTTTTTTGTTCTGTTATAAAGATTCTTATCGTAAAATCTCACAGCACGTTTGTTATCAATCGATACGCACCAATAGATTTTGTCCAGCTCAAGCTTTTTAATACCATATTCCAAAATCTCTTTCATGGCCCGGGCCGCATATCCCTTACCCATGGAAGCCTGTCTTGTCGAAATGGCAAATTCTGCTGTTTTATTTGTGTTATCAATATGCTTAAGACTAACCGTTCCCATATATTCATCATTGTCATCTGCTATAGCAAAATGTACATTTTTGTCATCATTATTACTCGAGGATATAAATGCCTCGCAATCTTCTATTTTCTTTGAAGCAAAGTCAGCTCCCATAAATTCAGTTACATTATCATCATGCATCCACTCAAGCATAAGGGGTGCATCTTTCATTTCCAAGCTTCTTAATTTCATATCACACTGCTCCGTATCTCACATATTTCTGACAATATTTACATACTTTAAAACGGTTTTATAATTTATTGCAATTATAATAAGCACCACCGCAATAACCGCATATCTTACAAGATGGAAATCATACAGCAATGCCGCAACAAACGAGATTATACTGAATACAACAAAAATCAGAATCAGGATTTTAATGTTGTAGGCATTATTTTCTATCTTCTTTTCCTCAAGGACCTTTTTCATTGCAAAATAATTTGCAACCGCAAATATCAAATAACTGAACAAGGTTGTATAACCTGCCGCAACATATCCGCACAAAGGTATAAATATCGCATTTAAAACTATATTTACCGCTGCGGAAAATATAGATGCAATCACCAGCAGGCCTTTCTTTTCATAAAAGAATTCAACATTTATAAAAAGCTGTGCATAGAAAAGCAAAAGAAGGCTCATCGCAACAGGTGGAACCACTCCCACTGCCGAAAGGAACTTCTTTCCTGCCATTATGCGAATTATTTCAGGTGCAAGCCAGATTACGCCCGATAAGAGAATCGCCATAAGTATGGCTATCATACAGGAAATCGATCGATTATCCTTTTGCTTATTCTCCTTAAGCTTTCCGAAAAACCATGGTACGTAAGAATTATTTACGGCCGTAAGAACAAAATTCAAAACTATGGCAAGCGTATATGCCGCACCATACAGTCCTGCAGCCGATTTGTCTATATAATGACTTATCATTATTCTGTCACTTTGATTAAAAACAACCTGCGACAGGTAATAGAAAACAAGTGGCAGATTAAAGCTTAATGCATAAGTCCAAAATTCCTTATCAAAGAATTTTTTACCTTTAACAAGATTTGCCAAGTAGATTATTCCGCCGATTATTATCTTTACAATCGCATAGCCTACGATTCTCGCATAACCCTTTTCATCGGAATTAATAACCATAACATAAGCGAGTACAGGCGATATGACCGAAACAAGAACCGTGACAGCAACCACGCCCTTATACTTATATTCAAACATCTTCTTTCCGCTCCAGAAGAGTATTCCCGTATTCCCAAGCATCTCAAGAAACATTATAAGCATAAGGTATGTCGGGAGTTCAAACAGCTTGTTCCATAAGCCCCTGAACGGCCAATAAATCAATAAAAAAATAGAAGCAAGAAAAATACAAATTGTTTCTACAGAAGAAATATACATATCTCTCTTATCTTCAAATTTAACCATCGCGGTCGAAAACGAGCCGTAAGGAAGATTAAGTGTAACAAAAATTATAAGAACGGCCATCCACGATGCATAAATGGTATAATCACCAAATTCTTCTGTTGTAAGCAGCCTTGCAAAAATCGGCATGGTGATAAATGCAAGGCAGTTTTGCAATATACTGCAAAGAGCATAAGCCGTTGAGGCTTTCGCCTCAACGGGTATATCTTTAAAACGCGTTAATTTTTTCGATAACATAATCTGTTTCTTCCTCCGTCATGCCATAATACATCGGAATACTGAGCTCTGTTTTTGAAATTTTTTCAGCTATAGGAAGTGTCCCCTCAGGAATACCCAATTCACTGTATGCACCCTGCATATGAATCGGTATAGGATAATGCTTATTTGTTCCTATTCCGTTCTTATTAAGATACTTTTCAAGCTCATCACGTCTGTCACATCTGATTCCGAAAATATGATAAACATGCGTCATATCAGGCTCGGTCACAGGCAAAATTACCTGTTCGTTGTGAATGCCTTCTATATATTTTTTTGCTATTTCATTTCTTCTCTTATTCCATCTGTCAAGCTCCCTGAGCTTTATACGAAGCAGAGCCGCCTGAACTTCATCAAGTCTTGAATTATTTCCCTTATATATATGGTGATACTTATAATCCGAACCGTAATTTCCTATCGCTCTGCACTTATCTGCAAGTTCTTTATCACTTGTGACTATAGCTCCGCCATCACCGAGAGCACCCAGATTCTTACCCGGATAAAAACTGAATCCTGCGGCGTCGCCGAGATTTCCGGTCTTTGTGCCCTTATACAATGCACCGTGTGCCTGAGCTGAATCCTCTATCACCTTTAAATCATACTTTTTGGCTATACTCTTAATCTCGTCCATTCGCGCCGGTTGTCCGTAAAGATGAACTGCCATTATCGCCACGGTTTTATCAGTTATCGCCTGCTCTATAAGAGAAGGATTGATATTAAAGGTCTCTATAAAAGGCTCAACAAACACAGGCTTTGCTCCGGTATAAGATACCGCCAATGCAGTTGCTATATATGTATTTGAGGGTACTATTACCTCATCTCCTTCGCCTATCCCGTATGCACGCAGCAAAAGATAAAGCGCATCAAGGCCGTTACCGCAACCTACGCAATAATCAGCACCGCAGTACTCTGCAAATTCTCTTTCGAATGCCTCACACTCTTTTCCCTGTATGAACCAGTTGTTTTCATATACCCGCTTGAACGCTTCAAGCATCTTTTCTTCTATTTCCTTATGCATTACATCAAATGACACAAACGGAATATTCATCATAATACATCTCCCAATCACAGTTTAATAAATAATTATTTTTTTCCGATATACTTTAAAAATTCATCATAATTTCTAATATAGTCCGACTCATCATAATACTCGGATGCAAGCACCATAAGCACAGCATCAGGTGAAAAATCAAACATTTCTCTCCATATCGCATTGGAAATATACAGTCCCTCGTAAGGCTTATCCAAAGGTACCTCAACCTTCTCGGTTCCGTCATCCATAAGAATCTTGCAGGACCCGTGAATACAGATCAAAATCTGTTCCAGACATTTGTGCGCATGAAATCCTCTTCTTACACCCTCAAGAGTATCATACATATAGTACACTCTTTTTATTTCAAACGGAATATCCTTCATTTCCTCAAGAGCGACCAGCTGACCTCTGTCATCACCATGTATTTGAAAATTGTATTTTTTAATTTCCATATCATTTCTCTCTATACTTTCTTATATATATTTTAATCGATGCAAAATCTATCCGAATCCAAACCACTAACATCTTAACACAAACGCAATAATAAGTCGATAGGCGGTTTTATTGACATTGATTGTTTTTTTTGCTATTGTCAATATATTGAATTATAAAGCCAAAAATAAAAAGTATCAAGGAGTTTGCTATGCAATCCGTAATGTTTGTTTCCCTGGGATTTTATAATTATGACGAGAAAATCAAAAAAGAAATAGAGAAGCTCGGATATGACGTGACAATGTTTACTCCGATAGGCAAATACAACATATTCGAGAAGCTTGTTAACGCATTTGTCAAAGGAAAATATCTTGAAAAGAAATCCCGTAAACGACAGATGAAATATTTGATAAATAATCCAAAGCAATACGATTATGTATTCGTGATAGTAGGAAGACATCTTGCTCCGGATATTTTAAAGAAATACAGAAAAAAGCAGAAAAAAGCCAAGTTCATTCTTTATCTTTGGGATGATATCGCAAGGGTTGAAAACTTCAACGAAAACAAGCCAAACTATGACCGGATTTATTCCTTCGACCTTAAAGATGTAAAGAAATACGGATTCGAACACCTTCCGCTTTTCTATACAGAGTCTCACGTATATAAGGGCGAAGAAAAAAAATATATTCTTAATATGTCCGGCATAATTCATTCATCAAGAATTTCCGTATTGGATAAAATCATGAAAAAATACAGGCTGGATGAAAAAAAATGCTTTATCTATATGCTTGGAACAAAAATGATACATTATTTCAAAGCCATCCTTCCCGGCAAATGCAAATGGATGTCACCGAAGTATATTCATATATGGGGTAAAAAATTTGAGGATATGGCTGAAAAGATGAAGCAGTCAAAAGTCGCTCTCGATGTACAATTCGGTTCCCAGACCGGACTTACCATGAGAACCTTCGAAAGTCTTGGCAGCCACACCAAGCTTATTACAACAAATAAATATGTCAAGGAATATGATTTTTACAAATATGGAAATATCTGTATCATAGATAAAGATAATCCGGTAATACCTGATGATTTTTTCACAACCGGATATAACGCTGTTCCCGAAGAGATTACAAAAAAATACTCTCTTTCGAACTGGATAAGTACAATACTGGGCAAATCCGAATAAGGGGTTTATTATGAAGAAAAAAATAATTGATTTTTTAATTGATGTACGATATCTGCTTAGATATATCATTTTGTATCACAGATTCGGCAAATTCGGCAGAAAAAGCCATATGTTAAAGCCATTGCGGCTCGTCAAGCCAAAATATATAAAAATCGGAAAAGACGTAACCATTCAGGGACTTGCACGAATGGAATGTATAAGACAGCACGAGGGCAAGCCTTATAAGGGTGAAATAATAATTCATGATGGTGTTTCCATCGAACAATGCTGCCATATAATTGCGGGAAACACGCTTGAAATTGAAAAAAATGCAACTGTTTCCTCGTTTGTTTATATAGCCGATTGCGGTCACAGCTTTGATGATATTGAAAAGGACTTTATCGATCAGGATCTTGAAGTAAAGACAACCCGAATCAAAGAAGGTGCCTTTATCGGAATAGGTGCAAGAATCCTTCCCGGTGTAACCATAGGAAAGCACTCTGTTATAGCAGCAAATGCGGTTATAACAAGAGATGTTCCGGATTATTCAATGGCTGCGGGTGTTCCCGGTAAAATAATCAAGCAATACGACTTTGAAAAAAAGAAATGGATTAAAGTATAAATAAAGGAAAATCATAAAGATGAAAAAATTCAGTGTTATATTATTGCTCTATAATTCAGAAAATGATGCAATCAAAAAAACAATCGACTCGATAATATGTCAAAAAGACATAAACGCCGAAATCATATTATCCGATGATTGTTCCCAAAATCAATGTATGGATTATGCAGTCGATTATTTAAAAGAAAAAGCATATGCTGATTATAAGCTTCTTAAACATCCCGAAAATGTCGGGACTACACAAAATATATATGACGCATTGAAATTGGTATCAAACAAATATGTCAAATGCATAGGTGCCGGTGATCTTCTTTTTTCAGAAAACACGTTATCCGACATATATGATTTCATGGAACTTGAAAAATGCACGATGTGCTTTGGAAAAATTCAGGCATTTTATGTTGATGAAAACGATAAAATTTCTTTCATGCCTTATTTCCTTCCTTCGGACATTAAATCTTTTCAAAAAGGAAATACAGACAAGATAAAAGATAATATAATCAAAAACCACGGATGGATAATCGGTGCAAGTATGTTTTATGAGACCGAAGGCTTTAAAAAATATTTACAGCAAATTCTCGGTACTGTAAGATATTGTGAGGATCTGCTTCAGGTTACATTGCTTTTGAACGATGAAAAGATAAGTCTTTATCCTAAGGGTGCCGTATATTATGAGGTGGGAAGCGGAATATCAACCACTTCAACCGGTCCATCAAAAAGACTTGTAAAGGATCATTCCAAATTCTGGAATATGCTTATAAAAAAATATCCCGACAACAAGCTTGTAAAAAAAGGATATTATATGCAAAAGCTTCAATCGATAGACGAACCGCTAAGAAGAAAGCTTGCCATAATACTTCATAATCCGGGATATATAATCATGATGTTAAAGACAAAGCTTCAAAAGAAACGATATGAAATAAAAGAAAAAGGAATACTTTCATAGTTATTCCTTTTTTCTTTACAGGTATTTCTTTTATTGACAATTTCCGTTTAAGAAATATATTGCCAGACACAAAATGAAAAAGTCGCCTAACAAAAGCAGATAATCCGAGTACCATTTTTTACCGGTTCTTCCTCTTGGTGCAAAAAATAATGCACAGGCAGGTAAAGCTGCAATAAAGTATCTTCCCTGAACACCCTGAACTATATAATTACCCGCAAAATTAATTCTTGTATCTCCGATATATATGCCGAGAACCACAGCAACAGCCACCATTGCAAATGCAAACAGGGCGATAAATTTATCTCTGAGCCTGATTTCATTTTCAGCTGACATACATTCACTTCCGAGAACATACAAGGTAAACATCGGCACGATATAAATAAGCGGTCCGAGCGGATAATTCAAAGAGCCGAGTGTATCAAGCCATAAAAGGTAATCCGAAAATTTATAACAAAATGTATAAAATAAAACCTTAAAAATATTTAACGGGTTCGATGTCAAAAATTGCAGCGGAGACATCGTGGCTTTGACCTGAGCCGTATCGGCAACAGCAGCCGCAGAGCCGCTTGATATAACTGCTGTCGCAGTCTTTACCGCTATAATTCCCAAAATCAGAAGCGGTATCAGAGCTATCATAAATTTTTTGAAATATTGCTTATTATCGCCAAACTTCTTCTTAGGTATGATAAATACCAGCAATCCCAAAAATACATAAACATATTTACAAAGGAATATAAAAGCAAGGATAGTGCCCAAGACAAGAGGCTCCTTTATTCCAAGCTCTTCCTTTTTTCCGTAAGCATAATAAAAGCATAATGATATAAACAAAAAGCATAATCCGTTCAAAAGCGCATCCGGTGAAAACGAAGCCGCCTGATAAACCGTCATCGGAAACAACGCTATGGTTATCATGGTATTCTTTAAAACAGGTGTAATCTTTATGGCAAGATATGCGAGGATTGCATATGCAATAAGATTAAACAATCGACCGAGGGCAACACATGCAAACCAGCTTACGCCCAGAATTCTTCCTATCAAAAATCCCAATGCCTGAGGATAATAAAACGGTGACATAACACCTCCGTTAAATGCCATGGTTCTGCTGCTTTTTGAAGGCTTATTATCTTTAAGATAATCGGAATAAGCAGTTCCCTCACCGCTTGCAGGCTCAACAAGTCTGAAGCTTACTTCATCAATATCTTCCGGAACTATAATCTGACCGCTACCGTGATTGATAGTTGCAACAGGCGAAAAGAGATTTCCGTAAGAGACATCTACAGCCCTTAAAAAATGCTCCCATCCGTCACATTCCTGAAAAGGCGTGCACATAAAAGCAATTATAGAACCAAACATAAGTGCCATTACCAAAAATAAATTTTCCGGGGAAAAAATATATTTTTTTCCTTTCAGCGCATCCAAAAACTTCATCTTTATCTCCCAAATTTACTGCTGCTTTACAATACCGATAAAGCCTGTATTATTTTCATAAATCTTTTCCAATGATTCAAAATAACCGGCGTTTGCAGTATAAAAATCATTATCTTTAAAAACCATTATATAATGGATATTATCATTTATCAAACTCGAAAAATAAGCATCCTGTCCCCTGTTCCAATATTGAAAATCCTGACAGCTCGTATCGGTTATCGCCTGCATCCAAAAATAATCCTCAACCCCACCTGCAAGAGGAACATAATCATTTTCATCATTCAAAATATTATTAATCACGTAGGTATATAAATCTATTTTTTCCTGCGAATAATGAGTTATGGCTATAAACGTACGGTTAAAGCTATAAATATGCGAAAGATTATAGGTATTGTATTGAGGGCAAAGGTTAGGATTCTTTTCGGAAATTCTGCCTTCTATGCCTTTATAATTCATGCCAAACATCATAAGCCATATGGCTATCGTAAAACAGGCTATAAGTCTTGCATTCTTTTCCAGATAATATATCCCCATAAAGAACAATATCCATGCAAGAAGCCAAAGCATATAATAATTCTTATAATAGTAATATGCCGAAACCTGATGCTTAAGTGCCTTATATAAAAGTGCGAGCACAAACAATATATCAATCGGCACTAAAAACAACATATAATTCTTTTTCTTTTCTTTGAATATGCCAAACAATCCAAACAGCGCAATCGGAGCCAAAAATATGAAATTGGAAAACAAATCAGTATATATTCCGCCTTCGATATTTATTGCAGAAGCAACCGTGGTTCCGCTTCCTCCACCGTCACCTCCCGAGCTTCCAAATATACCCCCGTAGGTATACCAAAGACCAAGCAAGGTTGCGGGAAGAAATATTTCGAGGCCGGTTAAAATCGTCTGTACGGAAAAAAGCTTTTTATTTACTGCCTGCTGTACAAGAACAAATGCCAAAAGCGCAAAGAAAACAACCGGCATAAATAAAACATACGACTGAAATACTCCGTAGCAACCGAAGCAAAGAAGCATTATGCTCCACTTTTTTGAAATCTCATCATTAAGATATATATCTGCCGAGGCAATTATAAATGCAATTACGGTAATTCCCATACCAAGATATGCAAAGCCGAAAATCGTACTGTTAAGCGGATATCCCATAAGATACATGATTGTTGCAACTATTCCGATAGCTTTAAGAAGCGTGCTGTTTGCATATCTTCTGATAACTCCCCAGAACATCGCACCTGCCAATATCAAATGCATAATATCGCCCGATACATAAATTTTATATATATATGCCGCCTTTACGAAAGGTCCAAGGGTTTCTATCAAAAGCCCGTTATGAAAAGCAGAATAATACATCCCCCATACACTTTGATTATTTACAATCGCTCTTGCAGAGGAAAAATGAACCGCAGCATCCACCGAATTATAAGTCGGTATCAATTTAAAGCCATATCTTAGCTTTAAGAAAACAAGCACTGCCGTCAATATAAAAAACCATGCTGCAAAATCCGCCAATTCATATTTGTATTTTTGAAGTTTTTTCATTTTGAATATAAAAATCCATAAAGCAATCGCTGCAGCAAGGTCAAACAGACCTATGGTTATTATATTAACTTTAATTTTTATCAGACTCAGAATACCCGCAACAAGCGTCTGATAACCCATAAGTGCCATAAACGTAAGCGGAACCCATGTTCCCGCATGAAGTGTCAAATCACTCTTCTTATAAAAATAAAAGCCCGACACAACAGCCGTTAAGGCAATTATATAAAACAAAGATGCTATAACAGAATAATTCATATTTCCTCCGTAATCATAGATTATAATTTACCTATGATAAACAAAAATCTAACCATGATTTCATCTGCCAATCCCTGTCTGTATCTGTGAGGATAAAACAGTTTTTTAATCATAGCTTTAAAATTATATCCCTTAGTTGTAAATAAAGCCAGTATTTTTTTATCTTTTTCACAAAGAGAATCTTTATAATAATATTCATATTCTCTGAGCATTTTTCTGATATTTGAAAAGTAATTATTCAAAAAGAATTTCTTAAATCTCCATATCTGAAATTTAATAAAGTTCATGCCGCCCGCGCTTACATTATGTCCGGTTCTTCTGTAGCCTACGGTAACACGGTTATCATATATAACCTTGCCCAAACCCTGGCAAACTATATAAGTCCACCAGTCATGTCCGCAGGAAAACTTAGGTGTATCCTTTGCAATAAGCTTTCTTGCCTCATTATTAAACACCTCATTGAAGCCAAGAGGCATACAATCCACCAAAGCATTGGCAAATGTCGGTTTCTTTACTTCTCCCTCTTTATCTTTTTGTGACATAACATTTAAATCATTATCGCATAAATCATAATTGGAAAAGTAAAGTATCGGCATGTCATCGTCATTTTCTTCAATCATCTTTACAGCCATATCAATCTTATCCGGATACCACATATCATCCTGATCCGAATAAGCATAATAGTCTGCCTCGTCGCAATGTCTTACAAGCCATAGGAAACTTTTTATAAAGCCGACATTTTTTCCTTCTTCAAGTATAAGCTTTCCGTCTTTTTCATAGTCCTTTAAAATTTCCAGGGTTCCGTCCGTGGAACCGTCATCTCTGACATACAGCTTGATATTCTTATATGTCTGATTCAATATACTATCTATCTGTTCTCTGATATGATCAGCTCCGTTGTAGGAGGATAAAAGTATATTTACTCTCTTCATGGCAATCCTCCTTATCTGGTTTCATATACTATTGAACCCGTTATTTTTAATTTATCTTCACCTATATTGGTTATACAGATTTCATAATTTCCGTCTTTTGAGACATCATACATATAATTTAATAAATAATCTGCTTCTATGCATCTTACCTTGCCATCCGGCTCATATATCTCAACTCTAACCGCGGTATTTTCTTCCTCCATCATAAAAGCAAAAAGCAATATCTTGTCTTTATTCAGATATGTTTTAATAACCTTACGGCTTTCATTTTTTTCTAAATTCAAATCGATATCAACAGCATCTCCATAATCAATTTCATCTCTTGCAAAAGCATCAACGACTTTCCGTTCTTCTGATTTTATATCAGAAGATTTCCTTATATATTCTATATATCCGTCTCCGTAATATATATCCTCGTCTTTAAATTCCACGCTGGTATTTACATACATACCATTAAATATATAGCCTGCCGCATCTGATGTTTTATCTATTGAAAATACAACAGCAAAAACAGAAAGCACACCGATTACAATAAGTATAAGCGGTCTTATCTTATTTTGAGAATATTTTGACATGATAATCGCTCTTTTATAAAGCTGGCTTCTGCTTCCGGCAAAGGACAGTAAATTAAGAAATCTTTCCTGCACTCTTTGAGCCATATGTATGATTCCGTCAAAATATTCTTCTATATCAAAGCCGCCGTATTTAAAGCAATTAAAATCAACCTCCGCTTCCGCCCACATCTTATATTCTTCCCTTACAAGCCATGCCAAAGGATTAAACCAGTGCATACAGCAAATAATATTTGCTATTATCTTCCATAATTCATCCTTCTTCTTATAATGAAAAAGTTCATGTGTAAGTGCTATGCGTAAGTCCTCATCCTCCATATCATCATCCGTAAGATATATAACAGGATTTAGATATCCGTATATAAAGGGAGAAGTTGTATTCGGTAATTTATATATTTCCGGTTTTCTTTTTATCTTTATCTTATCGCATATCTCATCATATATTTTTCTTGTATGTGCATCTATTTCCTGCCTTTTTTCCTTTATAATATAAAGTTTGTTAATACCCCTTATGCATTTAAATATCTCGTATAAAAACATTATAAAAATGATTGCAAGTGCCGGCAAAAAGATAAGCCTCATGGTTTTTGTAAAAAAAACAAGATAATTTTGTCTGCCGGACTCTTTATATGATTCAATGTTAAAAACAATATATATTACAGGTATGAAAAAGCTTATCATAACAAGCTTAAGCAAATAGTAAATCAAATCCGTTCTAAGCAGCTTTCCGCATAGTTTTTTCAGGAGCATCCATATAAGCATAAATATGCTTCCGTTTATACTCATAAATAATATAATCAAAAAAATCCTACATAAGTAATCCATATAATACTTCCTTTTCATTTGTACAAGCTAAATATATTTTATTGTTTTACAATAAAAAAAGCAATAATTAAATAATAAACTATTGCAAAGCAATAATAATGCGAACGAAATAATCCGTTCGCATTATAAAGTAAAATCGATTATAACAAATAATTATATTTTAGTATGAATATACACCATTTGCCGTTACGGTTGTACCGCTGTCATTTGCTATATAAACCTTATGATATCCTGTCTGTGTAACTGAAAAAGAGTGTCCCACGGAACCGTTTCCTTCCACATATCTTCTTGTACCATCCGGCTGAGCTATACCTACTCTTACTGTTTTATTAGATGGTACTATTGCCACTGATATGGTTATAGTACCTCCGCTGTAAGAATAAAACTTACCGCTTGTAGCTGAATGACCGTTAGTTATAGTCCAGTTGCTTATAGAACCGTTTGAATCAGTAACATTTATTGTTCCGATATATATCTCGGAACCGGGTGCATCGTCACTGTCAGGGTATTCGGTATATTCTATATAACCGTCATCACATAAGACACCTTCATCCCCGGCACTGTTTTTTAATACAGGTACTTTTCCGTCCGTCTCATCACTTGTAGCAGCAAGAACTGACATGCTTCCTGCAAAAAGGCATACAACACTCATCAATGCCAACGCTTTTCTTTTGATTTTCTTTGCAATTATCATACTTTTTCCTCCTGTGAATTTAATCTCTCTATGCAAATACATTCTCTATATATTTGTATAGAGGCTCTACTTTATTAGTATATATTTTTATCTTATTTTAGTCAACTAAAAAATGTAAAAACAAAACAGTCCGAAGTGCAAAGAAAAACAGAAGACAAATTGTCTTCTGTTCTTCTTTACGGACATCCGCTATCTTTGATTATTAATTTCCTGTCTTTTTATCCTTGCTGCTTCATTTAGTCTAAATTCAAAATCCTGACGGTTTTTTTGAACCATGGTCTGTAAGGTAAGTCCTACAAAAAATGCCTGAATCGCAGCCACCATCAAAAAACCGCAAGACATAAGTGTCGGAAATTTAGGCACAAGTCCTGTTCTTAAATAATCAACCAGCACAGGAATAAAAAATCCCAGTGATATGGAGCCTAACACTAATGCTATGATACCGAAAAATGATAACGGCTTATAGTTTCTGAAAAGTCTTCCGATGGTTTTTAATACCTTCATTCCGTCCGAATACGTATCAAGCTTTGATTCGCTGCCTTCCGGTCTGTCTCTGTATTCTATTATCAAATTTTCAATAGACATATTTTTATCTATGGCATGTATGCTCATTTCGGTCTCAATTTCAAAACCCTTTGACAAAACAGGAAAGGTTTTAACAAATTCGTATGAGAAGGCTCTGTATCCGGTCATTATATCCTTTATATCGCCCTTAAAAAGCATATTTATACTTTTCTTAACAAGTGCATTACCAAAATTATGAAAAGGTCTTTTGTTTTCTTCATAATATGTAGATGAAAGTCTGTCACCGACAACCATATCCACTTTTTTTCCAAAACCTTTTGAGCCATCTCGGGTGCATATTCCGCAGGATATGTATCATCGCCATCAGTCATGATATAACATTCAGCGTCAATGTCCCTGAACATACTCCTTATAACATTTCCTTTTCCCTGCTTATATTCATAACGAACAACAGCACCTGCTGCCTTCGCCACCTCATCCGTACCGTCGGTTGAATTATTATCATATACATATATAACCGCTTCCGGCAAAACCGTTTTGAAGTCCGTTACAACCTTCTTTATCGTTTTACTTTCATTATAACATGGTATCAAAACCGCTATCTTATCCATTTCACTTTTCTCAATTATTATATAATCGATTCTCCAATCAAAAACTAAATATTCTCAAATCCATAGCAAATCTCATCAATCAGATTTCCGTTTTTATCATAAACTCTGAATAATGTCCAATAATATCCGTACACAGGCTGCCATACTACCCAAAGGGCCTTTCCGCTGGCAACTCCGCATTTGCCGGTTGTATAAATCCATGCCGGTTTTCCCTGAACATAAAGGTTACAATCAAGGATAAGCATTTCGTATTGATATGACTGGTTGGGATTCTCATAAGACTCAACACCGATTAACCAGCCTCCTCCCTGTCCCGTATAAGGCATTTGACATTTACCGTAAATATACGGATGGTAGCTGTATGTGGTTCCTGCGGAAACTATTTCATTTGGACTGTTTTTCTTACGTGCCTTAACCACTATCGTATATTCACCGAATTTATTCGGAACGAAAGATATACCTTCTGCCGGATTCCACTCGCTTATGCAGCTCCATGTACTTCCGTTATCACCGGAAATATACCAGCTGTATTCCAAATCTTCTCCCGTTGGGTTTGTTACCTGCGCAAAGCCTACAAACCTGTTTTTTGATGCTTCTTCGACTTTGATACCTGTTGCTTCAAATTTACCATTCTTGGTAATCACGTTGGGATTAGAAGTATATCCGAAATTTTGTGACCAGTTATATCCATATTCGGAATTAGGATCATAATAACACGAAATACCTATGCAATTATAATATTCACTCAAAATGTTTTCACGGTGTCCCTGCGATTTCATCCATGCATCCATTACCCATTCCGGTGTTCTTTGACCGGCTGCAATATTTTCACCCTTAGCCGAATAATACTTATTTTTTGGCCATGCGGTAAAACAGCTCGAGCCATCCGGTCTTGTATGTGAAAACGTAGAAGCTATTTCCTGCGCTCTCAGATTCGCCGTATTCATAAGACCTACATCCATTACAAGCGGTTCCAATCCGTTGGCTGCTCTCTCCTGATTTACAATGTCAAGAACATCCCACGCATAATCATAATTAAAACCTGCCAGACCGGCTTCAGCGATTGCAGCATCTTCCACACTTTCTTCTATGCAATCTTCAGAATCACTTGCTTGAAGCACAACCGAGGTCTCATCAACATTTTCCTCGCCGGAAAGACTTTCAAACTCATTGACAGAAATTGTTTCAACCGATGAAACAAGCGAATCATCTTCCTTCGCACTTACCGTTTTCGCATAATTAAACGGGTTGATAAGAGCAATAAGTAATATTGCTACCAACAATTTTGAAACATGACTCTTAATCTTCATATCAATATCCCCCTTAATTTAATATATATTTTAGTAAACATTTTCAAATCCATAGCATACTTCATCAAGCATATTTCCGTCTTTATCATAAACTCTGAATAATGTCCAATAATATCCGTATACAGGCTGCCATACTACCCAGAGAGCCTTTCCTTCGGCAACTCCGCATTTGCCGGTTGTATAAATCCATGCATCCTTACCCTGAATGTAAAGATTACAGTCAAGTATAAGCATCTCGTACTGGTATGACTGATTCGGATTCTCATAAGACTCAACACCGATTAACCAACCGCCACCCGGTCCGGTATAAGGCATCTGACATTTGCCGTATATAACAGGATGATAGCTGTATGATGCCATAGCCTCAACGGTTGTTGCATCATCGCCTTCTTTTCTCGCCTTACAAAGTATTGCATATTCTCCAAATGTATCCGGTGTCCACACAAGGCAATTATTACCCTTTGTCCAACCGTTTACCAACTGCCAGCTTGCTCCGTTATCCTTTGTCGCATACCAGGAGTATTCAATATTCGATATATCGCTTTGATTTGTAGCCATTGCTGCAACTATTCTGTATCTGCTGCTTTCGGCAACATAAATTCCGTTTGACATAAGAGTCGTATTATCGGAATAATAATTTGAATCTGTATACTGGTTGCCCTCGCCGATATGCTTATAATATAACGCTGCTGCAGCCGAAACAAGACAGGCATTATAATCAATCGCAACCTCGTTACATTGGTAATCGTCGGCGGTATCGCTGTAAGCTCCGCCGGTCTTAGGACCTCCGACAAGTGCTCCAAGCAAAACATGAGCCTGCTCGGTTGTTCCCTTCGGACCGCCTGTATATCCGGATGCCGCTCTGTGATGAGGATATCTGGAGCTGTTTGCACTGTAACCTACGACATAGCATCTGTTTGAAGGATTGCTTCCCAGTAAATAACCCATCTGGTTTTCAGCCCATGCAAGATATGAGTTGCCTCCGACAGCCTTATCATACAAAAGGCCCGTAAACTGCATTGAAGTATTATATCTTGCGGAACCCCATTCATTTACACATACATAACCGTCACTGTTTGTTCTGTCCTTATATGTATCCATTATACTCTTAAGAGAGCTTGCGTTTCCGCTGTAATAAGCAAGAGCCGGAGCTGTATTATCCCAACCGTAAGGCCACCAAACATTCTTTGCCTTATCTTCGTTTTTATATTGATTATACTCATTTAAATAAAATCCGTCATTGGTCGCATTATATAACATAATTGCAGCAAGACAATAATCATCTGCCCAACCCGAAGATGCATAAAACGAACCTGCGGAAGTATTACATTTCTTTTGATTTACATATGCATAAGAAAAAAGCTTCTTTGCCGTTTCAAGATAATTGCTTCCTCCGAAGTTTTTATATTGCATTACAAGTGCTGCAGCAGATAGACTTACGATGTCGGTTGAAGGTTCCGAAGCACTTGTGAAAAATACAGGTCTGTTTGAAGAGTTGCTGTTTTGATTCTCCGGCGGTCCCCAATATCCGTGGTCAAATCCGCCTCCACCCTGTCCTACCTGACAGCAGAAGGCTTCTACATTTCCGTAAGAATCAAGGACTGTACACTTTACAAGATAATCCGCAAATTTTGTTGTAATGGTTTGTAAATGTCCCGACTGTCCGGAGGCCTGATATGAGTCCTTATAAACATCGTAGCTCATACCGAGCGTAAATGCCGAAAAAGCTTCCGGCAATCCGAATTTTACATGGTCACCGGCATCGTGAAATCCGCCTGTTAAATCCACCCAGACTGTTGATCCGTCATTTTTTGTATAATAGGCTCCGTCGTTAGTATGACAATTGCCTCGCCAGTCAAGCAACGATGCTGAAGATACATCATTTCCGCACATATTTGCATCATAAAGATAAAGAGAATATTGAAGAAGCTTTGCATAATTATAATTTGCCTGCTCCACAAGCTCTGTTTTCTCAATCTGTTCATCCTCAGCCAAAGAAACGATGCTTCCTCCGTACTCAAATACCGTAAGCATCATCACAAGAGTCATAAAAAATACGGCTATACGTTTTTTGTTTTGATTTTTTACCAACATATCATCCTCCCGTTTATTTAATAGCTTTTATCCGTGACATATCCCCAACAAAATGAGGACGTTGCTCCATCGGCAGTCTTAGCTTCGCAAAGAAGCCAATACGAGCCTTTTTTCGGTTTCCAATTTATCCAGTTTCCATTTGACCAATTACTTACGACACGCCAGGTTTTTGAATTTAAATCATATTCCTGCCAGCGGAACATAACCTCTCCTCTGTTTGTTTCGTATCCTGCTCCAACAGGTATGCAATCGCTTTGAGACATAAAGCAAAATCCATTTAATGTAACATAAGGCTTTTTATAATCATATTCCGAAACAAATCCCTGTGCATACGATTCCACCTTACCGCTTGAATTCATAGCTTCAACATAAATCCAATAAGAACCCTTGGACGGATTCCAAAGTGTCCAGTTGCTCTTTGACCAGTCGCTTACAACTGTCCATTTTTTGGTTGTCAGATTATATTCCTGCCAACGGAATTTCATATTGGTATCATCACTGTTGTATGAGACACCGACAGCAAGACCATCCTTTAAAAGTGCGGTGCAACAACCGTTTATGGTAATATTTCCCGTCGCTTTATAATTCTTAGTCGATGTGTACCCTAAGCAATAATTTATGTTTTTTCCGGTAGAATCATCGATTTCCAGATATATCCAATAATCACCTTTATCCGGTTTCCATGATACATTATCTTTGGCACTCCAGTTTTGAAGAACACTCCATGATTTTTTTTGAAGATCATAAATCTGCCATTTGAATTTTAAATCTGAAAAATCACTTTCATATGAGGCAGACAAAGAAATATCATTTTTATTTTCAATGATATCAATTCCCGTTATTTCGGTCGACGCAGGAGCGGCACCGGTAAATGCCTTTATCCTTGCGCAAAGCATATTCTCGCTTTTATAATATAAATCTATCCATTGGTTATTTTTATAATAATATGAATGTCCCGGCTCCGTATCACTTATGAAAGATAGCTCGCCCGTACTGTAATTTCCGTCGCAATACATTTCAACATTTGTCTTTGATGTATCAAGGCTTGTAAGTGTCACTGCAACGGTAAAGCGCTCGCCTTTTTTTAATCTAACCGGAGCATCCAGCTTAACCGTATGATATCCTGCATATTTAAAGCTTCCGGACAATGGCTCCTCAAGCAGCACCTCACCGGAACAGGGATTATCATAATCCGAATTTTTATATATCTGAATTTCATATTTTACATTACTGCTGCCCGAAGCAAAAGAAACAGCTTCAAGTTCTTCCGTTCTTGCACCGCTAACGGTATATACATTTGCAAAGGTTGTTCCGCTATTCACGCTCAGATATTTCGTAGAGCTGCTTCCGTCATATTGATAATTAAAATCATAATTATCGGCCGCTTCGAAGATAAAGGCATATGCCTTAGCGTTTGATAGTACAAGGTCTTCATATGAAACCCAGATATATTCCATTCCGCCCCAGCTGTTTTTTATAAGCCATGCTCCGTCGGCAGATGGCTTAACAGTTGAATTAAAATTATCAGCCGAATAATCATCATCCCAGCCTATTATCGATATTTCATGATTAGCCTTTGTCGTACTGTTTTGATAATAGGAATGTTTGATACTGTTATAATTATAATTATTCATAAGATAAATGGAGCTTGTAACGCTGCCATGTTCCATAATATGACGTTTGACAGCTTCTTTATTTGTCATCGACATAATATCCACATTTTGTAAATGCACAACATCATTATATGCCTCAGAGGAATCTATAGACATATTTACCGATGCATCCTCATAAGGATACTCACTTTCGTTTGCCGCGCCTCTCCATGCTGCAAGTGCAAACAAATTATATATATCAGCACCTCCGATATTCAAAAAATTCGAATTTGATGACATTATTGTATTGCTGTCATTTCCGATATTTCCCAAGGGATCATCAGTGCAATGATACATAAAATAAGCAAAATGCAATTCTGACAAATCAGGCTTATCCATTATATTTTGTGATATCAGCGATGACTCTGCCGCACTCATAACCGCAAATGCCCAGCATGTACCGTAAGCACCCTGGTTTTTTGCTTCAGTGACCATCCCGAAATCTCTTGAGTCATAGCTCGACGGTATGCCGGCTTCACGTCGAAGCGATACTGTGTCCGGATCATACTCCAAAGTACTTATATAATCCGAACTGTCGGTTTCCACAAAATAGTCAACATCTATATATCCCGAATTATTTATGTAAAAATCATATAATTCCTCATATCCTGAATTATCCGACTCAGTATTTTCATCCGTATATGCTTCGGTATCAGCATCGGAATCTGTTGCTATTATTTCAATATTATCCATATCCGCAGCCTTCGTCGCTCCGATTCCCAAAAGGGTGGAAAAACCTATTAAAAAGCTGCTTATCATAAATTTAAATTTTCTCAAAAAAAGCACCTCCACATAAGATATATTATAACCATTTTGGGTGACCTATGTAAAGAAAAAAGTGCATATTAGGGTATGCACTTTTTTCCATTTTGGATATCTTTATTTTTCTAATATGAAAGTAATTTCATTATATAATCCTTTTTAAGACTGTATCCGTATCTAAGCGCTACAGCCCAGCCTTTTCCGTAAGGATTTTCATTTATTCCGAGCCATTCCACATAAGGAGCACTGCCTCTGGTAACTAACGAAAATCTCGGGTCAACGCACTCCATGGTCAAAGCGGTTGATGTAGCATATGCCTTCAAGTGCTGAACATGTGCTCTTACACCCATTCTTACACTCGGGAACGATGCTCCGCCGACACCGCCTCCGGTTGCTCCGAGTCCCGCAAAATTGAACTGACTTATATCTACATCTCCGCCGAATTTTAAGAACCCCGTTTCTTTCATACATTGACAAAATGCAACCTCAGGCTTAATTCCTTCAGCCTGACATTCCTGCATATATACAAGGCAGAAATCATCGAGCGTCGGAGCATCGGTATTCTTATAAAACTCAGGATATGTATGTGACGCAAGGAAGTATGCCTTCATTCTTGCTATAGTCATATCCGAAGTACCCGCTATAGCCATATATGTTGCGGCATTATAGCCTATACTCTTGGATAAGATTTCACCATTTCCCGATTTAGCTTCAACAAGCACCCAGTAAGAGCCTGTGTCAGGATACCAATAAATGCTGTCCTGCGTAGTCCAGTCACTTAAGGTTGTCCAAGAATTTGCCTTTATATCATATATGCTGTATCTGAATGTTATGGTATCTTCTTTTGAATACTTAGGCTTTATTCTGTATCCGTACTGTTCTTCTTCCACCTGAACATCATCAAGTCTGAATACATCTCCGTAGCCCTGATCTATCTGCCATGCATAAGTATATGTTGCGGTAAGGCCTTCCTTTGTTCTTCCCTGAACATGTACCCAATAGGTTCCTCTCTTAGGTCTCCAGGTTATCCAGTTTCCACCATACCAGTTTTGAATTTCAGACCATGTCTTGTTATTAACATCATACACAAGCCATCTGAATTCAGGACTTGTTCCGTCGGTGTCATAGCCTGCACCGAGTGCAATCTCATCCTGTCGCATATCGATACAAAGACCGGTTATATCAAAATAATTCTTTCTGTAATTTTTCTGGTTTGCAAATGCAATTGTATAGCTTGAAGAAACGCCTTTATCGGTTATTGCCTCGACATGAACCCAATAATTTCCCGGTCCCGGTTTCCATGTAGTCCAGTTTGCACCGTACCAGTCACTTATCTCTTCCCATTGGAGTGTCGCAAGATTGTAAGACATCCATCTGAATCTTACATTCTTCATATCTGTAGCATAATTTACTCCCAATGCTATCTCATCATTTCTTATTTCATAACATATACCGTTTAAGTCCAGATAATTTTCTCTGTAATCCTTTGTTACCGCTACGGCATATGTATATTCTGCGGTATTTCCGTCAGAAGTCTTTGCTTCGACATGAAGCCAATAATTTCCTTTTCCCGGTTTCCATAAAGCCCAGTTTCCATTCCACCAATCGCTTATAACGGTCCATTGCTGAGTTTGTAAATTATAAGCCATCCATTTGAATTTGACATTACTGTCACTGCTTTCGTATGCAGCTCCCACAGCAAGTCCGTCTTCTCTGTCCACATAACAAAATCCGGAAATGCCTATAAATTGTTTTGAATAATCAGTGAGAACATTATACTCAAGTGACTGTTCTCCCATTATATTTCCGTCTGAGGAAGCCAAAAGAACATGAAGTGTATATTCTCCCGGTGTCGGACGCCATTTTACCCTGTTTTGTTCTGTCCACTCGGATACAATCTCTGTTTTTCCGGTTGCCTTATTTACTGCAGTAAATCTGTAAATATATTTATATCTGTCATCAAAATGTGCTATAACATCTATTCCGTAATCTTCGGACTTAAGATTTTCATCCGTTTTTGTATTATGTTCCTCGCAGTTAAGATGAAGCTCACCCATTCTGTAATGTTTATTGAAATATCCGGCAATTGCCTTCGCATCGGCTTTTCCCAGATTTTCAAGCTTATAGTCCGCATTAAGGAAGTTTGAAACATCAGAAGCATTACTTACAAATGCATGCTCGATTATCATTCCCGGTATGCCTCTTCTTCTTGAAGCATTTATAACGGTATAATAATCGGATATATCGCCTGTAGGATATGTTTCCGCAGGTTCACCGCCTACAGGTGTTGCATTACGCATCTTGGTTCCAAGATTCTTAAGTCCGAGTGATGCAAGATTTGTAAGGATATCTTTTCCGATTTCTTCACAGGTTGTATGAGCATAATAATTATACTGGCTTGTATTAGGAATCCATACCTCAGAACCGTTTGATGTTGTTCCGGTTGATGAATTGTTATGAATACTTACAAATAAGTCGGCATTATAACTCTTTGCTATCTGCGCTCTTTCGGTAAGACCGCGTGATGTTGAATTATCATATCTTGTCATATAAACGGTTATTCCAACATACTTTTCAAGCTCAGCCTTACATGCCTGCGCAATCTTTAAATTAAGATCTCTTTCATAATATGTAACGCCGCCGTAGGTTCTTGTAGCACCCGCGTCACCGCCTCCATGTCCCGGATCAAGTACGACAACTACATTTCCGGTCCCGTCGGTAACATTTACAAGGTCACTTTCCGAAGCAGCATCGGCAATTGCGGCATCGACATCCTCTCTTGAAAGGACCTCTCCGTTAGCATCACTGAATATATAATCCACATCAGACACATCCGACGCATCGGAAGCATCCTCATCCACAAACCATGCATCAGGAGCAACAGAAATCTCGGTATCAACACCAAATCCTGCATTCACATCAATTGAAGCAAAATCAATACTTAAGGTTTCGCCGTCCGTTACATAATCAAGACCGGTTAATCTATATTCGCCTTTAAGGCTTTCATCATTGAAGCTTAAAGTAAATAAAATATTTGAATCTACGATTTTCTCGGCTTCGATATCATAAGCCACGCCTGTGGTTTCATTTACATAATGTAAAATCGCATTTTCAAGTTCACCCTCTACGGCCTCAAGACCGCATGCAACAAAGATTGAAGAAGGTGTCTCAACATAATCGCTTTCTACCACAAGATAGCTTAATACCGCTTCGGTGACTTCTGCATCCGTATCGGTCGCTGTGTCCTCGGAATTTACAACCTCAACACTCTCAAAGCCTTCATCTGCCAAAGCATCGGTATCCGTTGCAACCGCAGCCTCATTATCCGTCATGGCAAATGCGGTAAAATCATTCCCGGTAAGGAGCATAAAGGCACATAAAAAAATCGCCAAAAATCTTTTATACTTCTTCATAATTCAACCTTCCTTTGTAAAAAAATCTTTGACGATTATACCATTTTTTAAATATATATGCAATAATTAGTTAACAATTGCTAACATTTGGAAATAGTAAAAAAGAGGCATTTCTGCCTCTTTTTTACTATTTTCCAAGATAGGTTACTTCTCCCACGTAATCAACATGTAAAATTTCACCCTCATTTACGGTCACTTCTATATATTCAGTTCCGCTACACTCGCCCCACATACACGAATGATAAAACAATCTGTTTGGTAAACGGTCAACTTGAAAAGAGTTGTAACTATCATAATTCAATTCATCAACAGTTTTGTCAACGCTATATAAAGTCGAAGAAAGAACCTCAACCTGACTATACTCATCAACCATTTTGATTCTGTATCTTCCCGGAAGTATATGCACTCCCGCCTTAACCTCATAAGAGTATTGCTCCTTTCCGGTTAAGTCATCTGTATATATTCCTTTTGTATAAAGAGTATTGTTTACATCATACCTAAATTCTGCCTTGGTTGCATATAATATATCTCCGTTTTTTAATGTAAAAATCCTGTTACCCATACCAGAGCTTGTATAGTATCCATCATGTCTTCCAAAATATAACAAAATACAATCTGCATATATTGTGGATGGTGAAACCATAACCTCACCAGGTTCAAGATTTACTCCCACTATATAATTCACTGAATTTTCATATGTATTAAATACCGGTGCTACACCGGTGCTAAATTTACCCGAGTAATGTCCGTCATTTTGATCCATATTGTAGTAATAATTATAATCCTGTATAAGACCTCTTGCGACCATTCCATTCCAATGGAAATAATAAATCAAGTCTGTTTTTTCACTCGGATCGTAATTAAATCCATCCGATATAAGACTACCGTCAGCATTAGCATACCCGTAATCCCGACCGTTTGCAAACTGAAACCACCCACTGTCTTCAAGCTTACCATTTGCATTCAAATATACAGGATAGCCATCTTCATTCCACGTAATCTGGTCCTTGTAAAGATATCCCTGACTATCAAAATAGCATGTATATCCTACCGCATCGCAATATTTAAAGTCATTAAAAACTTCATGCCCATATGAATCAAAATAAATAATATGTTCCCCATCTGGATGATATGTAAGATAATTTTTCATCGGAGTACCATCATGCTGAAGAAAGTAAGTATAGCTTCCGTCAAAGAAGAAACTGTCAATTATCTTTTTATTGTTTTTATACCAATATAAACCTTTTTTCGTTACTCCATCTTCTTTATAGCTATAATAGCCATATGCCATACCGTTTGTAACTGTTTCAACTTCTTCATCGGATACATCTTCTTCCGAATCGGATACATCTTCTTCCGAATCCGCTACTGTTTCAACTTCAGTAATATTTGCTTCATCTAAATCAAAAGATTCTGTTTTTTCCTCGTCGAAGCTATTATGTTCCTCAATATCTCTGTCAAAATCCGGTGACACTTGAAGCTCTATCATTTCCTGAGCACCGGAATTGATATTATATACCATACCGCTCCCTGTTAATACAACGGCACCTACTACCGCTACCATAAAAAACTTTTTAAATTTCATATAGTCTCCTCCTACTATCTATAATCTCCAATATTTATAGCCTGCCGACTCATACTCCTTACGATTCAAAAGCCCCTTAATATCAAGAAGTACCTTTGTTCCTTCCCCAAAGAACCTATCCATCTTTTCAATCGTAAAAGAAGAAAACTCATTATGCGCAACCGCAAGTATAACGGCATCCATATCTTTTATCGAATCCATATCAACGAATTCTATATCATATAATTGCTTTGCTTCTACTGCGTCAGCCTCAGGATCCGCAATCATAGGTTGTATTCCGTACTCACGTAGTTCCTTTACAATATCTATAACCTTCGTATTTCTTGTATCAGGACAATTTTCCTTAAATGTAAATCCCAAGATAGCAACATCCGCATCTTTTACGGTTTTATCTGCTTCAATAAGCTTTTTAACGCAATTTTCAGCTACATATTTGCCCATATCATCATTAACCTGACGTCCTGCCAAAATAATTTTGCTATGATAACCTCTCATCTCAGCCTTATAAGTTAGATAATACGGATCAACGCCTATACAATGTCCTCCAACGAGTCCAGGATAAAACTTAAGGAAGTTCCACTTTGTTCCGGCTGCTTCCAATACTGCCTTGGTATCAATTCCCATTTTATTGAAGATAATTGATAATTCATTCATAAAGGCAATATTTATATCCCGCTGACTGTTTTCTATAACCTTTGCGGCTTCAGCAACCTTTATGCTTTCAGCTCGATGTACACCGGCCTCAATAACAAGCTCATATACCTTTGCCACACAGTCCAAAGTCTCATCATCCATTCCTGAAACAATCTTTTTTATAGTTTCAAGTCGATGAACCTTATCGCCCGGATTTATACGTTCCGGTGAATAACCTACCTTAAAATCTATACCGCATTTTAATCCTGACTCTTTTTCAAGTATCGGGACACAAACTTCTTCCGTTACGCCCGGATAAACCGTCGATTCAAAGACCACCACGGAACCTTTTGTAAGATTTCTTCCAAGAATTCTGCTTGCACCTTCTACAGGTGTCAAATCAGGACTGTGATCATCATTAACAGGTGTTGGAACAGCCACAATATGAAACTTTGCTTCACGAAGACGTGTCTCATCTGTTGTAAAATCAACAGTAGTCTTGCTTATAACTTCATCTCCGACCTCATGTGTAGGATCGATTCCATTCTTATACATTTCTATTTTTTTACTGTTTAAATCAAAGCCTATTACATTTACTTTTTTAGCAAACGCAACTGCTATAGGCATCCCGACGTATCCCAGGCCTATCAATGATATTTTTTCTTTTTTATCGACAAGGCGATTGTAAAGTTCCAAATATCCATCTCTCCTCTTTATATATCATTTCTACTGAAGCATATTTTTCACGGAAATTCCACCATCAACATATATTACATCAAGCGCACAATCTACTCTGAGAATCTCTCCGTCAGTGACCGTAACATAGATTTCATCTTTTCCGGCTCCTAAATCATTGCTGCTACAGTAATATCTTCTGTTAAATAAACGGTTTACTTCAGTCTCATCCGAAGGAGCAGTCCAATTTCCGTACTCATCAAAAACAGGATATTCGACAGCTCCGTTTGGTGAAAATAAAGACGAGTTAAGTATTTCCACATATGACCATTCACCGAGTTTTATTAAATAAGTTCCTGCCGGCAAATGAGTTCCTACCTTTCCTTCAAAAGCATAATACACCTGCCCCGTTTCCGAATCGTTCCAATAATCAAGAACACAAGGTGTACTTGCAGGATCATAAGAAACATAACAATCCGTCATCGTCAATATATCTCCATCCTGTATATTAAAAATCCAATTACCCATACAACCATATATATATTGATAATGATCAGCACTGCAATAGTCTATCCAATTATTAAAAGCGCCTTTCTGTATCGGAGATGTCATAACTTCGCCTGTCGGTATATTTATACCTCCGATATATCTTACCTCATCTTCTCCTGCTCCGAAATAAAGAGGATTGCCCGTTGCAAATTTTCCAAGATAGTGTCCGTCAGTTTCATCCATACTGTAATAAAAATTATTATCCTGTATAAGACCTCTGGCTACCATTCCGTTCCAATGATAATAAACCACTCTTCCCCACGGATCATAGTCAAAGCCATAATTTCTGAGGTATCCGTTCGGTTCGGCAAAACCGAAATCACGACCATTGGCAAACCGGAACCATCCCTCATCCTCAAGCTTACCGTTTGCATTAAGATACATCGGATTTCCATATTCATCAAAGGTTATCTGATCCTTATAGATATATCCGTCACTACCAAAATAACATGTATATCCTACTGAAGGACAATATACAAAATCATTAAATACCTCATGTCCATCTTCATCAAAATAGATAATATGTACTCCATCAGGATGGTAGGTAAGTTTATCACACATAGGCGTACCATCCCACTCAAGGTAATATGTATAATTCCCGTCAAAGAAAAAGCTCTTTGTTATCTTATTGGCACCTTTATACCAATAATCTCCATCCGACCAAACATCCTCATCATCATAACGATAAAATGAAGTGTTTCCTTTGAAAGTAAGTTCTGCTCCGGCTTCCGATACTTCATTTTCATCCAAAACCACCGCATCGTTTTCCGCTGCTTTTACATCTGCATTATTGCTTAACGCAAGTCCTGTAAAAACTGCCATTGACAGAGCAAGTCCGCCTAACAATTTTTTAATTCTCATTTTTTTGTTTCCCCCTTAAATAAACATTATATTTTGTTAATCTCTGTTAAAAATATCTCTTGAATAAACCTTATCCTTAACATCATTTAGTTTATCATCCTGTCTGTTTGCAACAATTACATCAGACAGTTTTTTAAATTCTTCCAAATCATTGACAATCTTATACCCGCAAAACTCATCTTTTTTTAAAGTTGGCTCGTAAATAATCTGTGTAACTCCTTTATCATGCAATCTCTGCATAATCCCCTGGATAGCCGATTGCCTGAAATTATCGGAATTCGTCTTCATAGTCAATCTGTAAATTCCGACAATTTTAGGATTTCTTTCCATAATTCTTCGTGCGATAAAGCTCTTACGTACATGATTGGATTCCACTATCGCAGTAATAATCTTATTCGGAACTCCGTCATAATTGGCAAGCAATTGTTTTGTATCCTTAGGCAGACAATATCCTCCATATCCGAAAGAAGGGTTGTTATAATCCATACCGATTCTCGGGTCAAGACCTATACCCTCTATAATCTGTTTTGTGTCAAGACAATTGACCTCGGCATAAGTATCTATCTCATTAAAATAAGATACTCTCATAGCAAGATACGTATTTGCAAAAAGCTTAATCGCCTCAGCTTCTGTCGAATCCGTCAATAATATTTTTATATCTTTTTTTATCGCACCTTCAGCCAAAAGATTGGCGAAAGTCTGTGCCCTGCCGCTTTTTTCTCCGACAATTATCCTTGAAGGATAAAGATTATCGTAAAGTGCACGTCCCTCACGAAGAAATTCCGGAGAGAAAATAATATTATTGGTATTATATTTATGCCTCATCTCTTTTGTAAATCCTACCGGAACCGTCGATTTTACAATCATAACCGCATTTGGGTTAATCTTGCATACAAGCTCAATAACCGCTTCAACGGAACTTGTATCAAAATAATTGATATCCACATCATAATTTGTCGGAGTTGATATAATAATATATTCCGCATCCTTATATGCTTCTTCACCATTGGTAGTTGCAGTAAGATTTAATTCTTTGGTAGAAAGATATTCCTGAATCTCCTTATCAACAATCGGTGATTTTTTATTATTAATCATCTCAACTTTTTCTTCAATTATATCAACAGCTTTTACTTCATTATTTTGTGATAAGAGTATGGCATTTGATAAACCGACATACCCTGTTCCCGCAACAGCAATTTTCATAATAAAAACACTCCCTTTGCTCAATATGCTTGATATTATACCATAATATTCTATATTTGAAAACAAAAACAACGATTAACTTCTTATTCTTTTAACACAATTCTATTCCCATCAACATCCCAATAAGATATATCGACTACTTCATTTGTATCCCTTCTTATTACTTGATATACCACTTCTGTTTTATCATATAAATCTTCTTTCCAATACTCTTCCGACAAATTTTCCTTATCTAAAACAGTCATGTTATTTTCCTCGAAAATATTATTGTATAATTTACATATTTTATCATTATTATTCCAAATTGAAGCATCTTTATAATACGCTAATATTTCATAATCTGAATCAGACATAAGCATTAAGTACTGGTATATATCACACGTATTTACAAAATATTTATTTTTAACATTAGAAATATAATCATCATATAATTCGATCCATTTTTCATCATTCCTATAATCTGCAAGTTCATAATTATTTTTTAAATACTGTCCAAGAAAACGCGTTGTCTTACGAGCACCCGAAGGATTAAGGTGTGATGTTTCATCAGCATAATCAACATCAAAATTGATTCCGATTTCATCAGTCATATATATCATATTCAAAAACTCAACATTTTCATTTCTTTTTGCTATTTCATATGCCATGTTAGCTCTTCTTTGTGATTCATAGCTCGCCGGATACGGTATATTAATCATAAGAACCTTTATGTCATTTTGAGCACATAAATCTATTATTTTTTGCATATACATCGTTGCATTATTATCTGCAAAAGAATAATCATCCGGGCTAATCAACTGTGGAAAAGTTGCATCAGCTACTCCCATAAGATAAAATGCACCTCTTGTATATTCTCGTTCTGTAGCCCTTTTTTTATTATTCTCTTCTGATATTACAAACCATCTGTCATGATATAAATACAAAGGGAAAAAAAATTCCGGCCAATATTTTTTTTCAATACAATCTGTAACTGCCTGATACTTTATAATTGGAGATTTAATCGCATCAAGAGAATTATGGCTACGTGCCGGCTGATCGGGATCATTTTTTTGGTCTCCATATTCGAATCCATATACATCTATAACAACTACTTTAGGATTATGTACCTTAATTGCATCTTTTAAATTATAATATGTTAACGGAAGCCTTTCTCCTCCATATGCAAGATTCCATGATGAAATACCATAATCTTTGTATAACTCCATAGGAAATATTCCGTTATACATATGACTTGTACCAAAAAAAATCACATCACAATCATCTGCATCATAGAAACCAAGTCTGTTCCTATAGCTATCCGGCCGACTCAAGAAATAAGACGAAACATATATAGCGGCGAAAATCGACAAAATGACAGTCACAAAACTCAAAAAATTTTTAAGTTTAAAATTGGAAGTAGATAAATGCACTTTCATTATATCCTGCCCCCCATCTTCCAAATATCAAAACAGATAACACCAAACAAACATATAAAATATCTCTTGCCCAAAGAGGCTGCTGCATAACACCCTCAATGATATTAATCTTTTTATATTTCAAGAAATCTATAAACATAAGCAAAGCAATTGAAAAAAACAATAAATGAACCTGTTTCTCATGCAGACCCAAATTAAATAATGACCCATCGACCAATGCATAATAATTATTAACAGTTAATACGCTTACAATTGCTTCCTTTGCCTGAGTAAGGCTGTTCGCTCTAAAAAAAAGCCAGCAAAAATCAATAAGTATAAATGTTATAACAGTTTTTAAAATTCTTACACTCACGGCATCCTTTACCGGAACGGACAATTTTGACAAGTTTCTTTTTCTTTTGCCTGCTATATCTCCAGTCACCTGAAACAATCCGTTTAATCCTCCCCACGCCACAAAATGCCATGCCGCACCGTGCCAGAATCCGCTTACCAAAAATACAATCATCAAATTAATTCTTTTTCTTATTTCCCCTTTTCTGTTGCCTCCAAGAGGTATATATAAATAATCTCTAAACCATGTTGAAAGAGAAATATGCCACCTTCTCCAGAATTCCGAAACACTTTTTGAAAAATACGGAGCATTGAAATTAGCCATCAAGTCAAATCCCAATATTTTCGCTGCACCGATGGCAATTAAAGAATACCCTCCAAAGTCACCGTATATCTGGAAAGCAAACAATACTACTCCTACAATTATATAACTTCCTCCGTAAATATCCAAATCATCAAAAATCGTATTAACAATAACTGCAGCATTATCCGCTATAACAAGCTTTATAAAATATCCCCATAGCATCATCAAAAAACCACGCCTTAAATTTTCATATGAAAAGCTTGTGGGTTTTCGTAGCTGTTTTAGCAAATTTTTACTTCTTTCAATAGGACCGGCTACTAATTGCGGAAAAAAGGACACAAACAATGCATATCTGAAAAAGTTTTTTTCAGGTTCAATTTCACCCCTATAAACGTCCATAGTATAGCTGAGAGCCTGAAAAATATAAAAAGAAATGCCAACAGGCAATAGAATATCAAACGTTCTGATTGTAAAACCAATATTAAATGTTTTAATTAAGGAATTAATCTGGGAAACCAAAAATACAAAATACTTAAAGTATGCCAGTATTCCCAAATTAATAATAAAGCTAAAAGCAACAATTACTTTTCTTCTTTTTATCGTTTTCTGCCTTGAAATCAGATTACCGCTTAAATATGTAATAAATGTTGATGCAAATAATAATCCTGCATATGCGGCATTCCAACACATATAAAAATAATAGCTGGTAACCAAGAGCCATATCCATCTGTATTTTTTCGGAAATAAAAAATACAATATTACAACTATGGGGAAAAAAAGCAAAAACGAAAAAGAATTAAAAAGCATCCTTTGTTCTCCTATTTTTTAAATTAAAATTTACATATAAAAGTCTTTATACCATTTAGCAAATTTTCTTAAACCTTCTCTTAAAGATGTGGCCGGCTTATATCCAAAATCTCTTTCCAAATCAGATGTATCGGCATAAGTCACAGGAACATCACCCGGCTGCATGGCAACAAGCTCCTTATGCGCATCAAAGTCATAATCCTCAGGCAAAACACCCGCATTAATAAGCTCTTCCTGAAGTATTTGTACAAAGTCCAACAAATTTTCCGGAGAACTGTTTCCGATATTGTAAACATCATACGGTGGTATCGGAAGACCATCTTCTCCGTCCTCTTTTTCAGGCGGTGCCTGCATAACTCTCATTACACCCTCAACTATATCATCAACATAAGTAAAATCGCGTTTGCAATTGCCGTAATTAAATATTTGTATCTTTTCTCCCTTTATAAGCTTATTAGTAAATCCAAAATACGCCATATCCGGACGTCCTGCAGGGCCGTATACGGTAAAGAATCTCAGACCTGTCGAAGGGATATTGTATAACTTACTATATGAATGAGCTAAAAGCTCATTTGACTTCTTTGTTGCAGCATATAAAGACATAGGATTGTCAACCTTATCCTCTGTCGAATAAGGCACCTTTTTATTGCTTCCGTATACAGATGAGGATGATGCATAAACAAGATGTTTAACACCGTCATAAACTCCATCATTTTTATCCATGCTATGTCGGCAAGCTTCAAGTATATTGTAAAAGCCGATTATATTGCTTTGTATATATGCATCGGGATTTATAATAGAATATCTTACTCCCGCCTGTGCCGCAAGATTTACGACAATATCAAAATTATATTTATGAAACAATTCATCAATTACGGTTTTATCAGCTATAGAGCCCTTGATAAAATCCCATTTTACAAGCGGATTTTTCTCTAATTCTTTTTTTATTTGATTAAGCCTAAACTCCTTTAAAGAAACATCGTAATATTCATTCATATTATCTATACCTATTATGGTCATCGGCTCATTTCTTTCAAGTAATTTAAGAACAAGATTTGAACCTATAAATCCTGCACAGCCCGTCACCAGTATTGTACTTTTTTTCAATTCACAATATGTTTTTTTCATTTTAGCACCCTTTCTACTACATCTCTTTTTTATCAAAATCAATTGCTGTTTTTTTCTTTTTTATATAAAGAATTCCGCCAATTATTCCCCAAATGAACGAAACAAAAAGTGCACCAATTCTTATAATTATATCAAATGCTGCTCTCATGCCACTATTATAGACAAACCTATACGTATGATATCCCTTTGAAATCTTAGCGCCCATAAAGCCTATATTGGACTTTATTATTTTTGCTTCCTCACCGTCAATATACAATGTCCATTCATCATATGGAGCGGAGAAATATAAAATTCCTTCATTATTCATGTCTATTTTTCCGCTTACACAGCTTCCCGAGAACTCATCAATCTTACTAATATTATCATTTAATTTATTATAATTTTCTATATAGTCCTTATAATATTCTTTCCACGGAATAACATAAAACTCACACTTTTCCGGTGTAATTATTTCTCCATCATAACCAGTAAACCATATATCTGTTATATACTGGCTATTCAATTCAAAGTAATATGTGTTATCTCCCTTATCCAATCTGACAAAATATTCTCCTGAAAATCCATTAATGAAGTTATGGTTGAGTTTTGCCCGATATTCAGGTTCATCCATATCAAATTCAACTTTTATGAGAACCGTACTTTCCCGAAAAACCTCCTGTGTACTATAGACTGATTCTTCTTCTTCAAAACTACTATTTTTATACTTTTCAAATTGATCCATATCAATTTTCAGGTCATCCGATTTTAGGATCATTTTTTTATCAAAATTACCAATTTCTTTTTCATCAACTACACAGCAAGCCATAAGTGCTTTTTGTTTTTCATAATTTGTCAATTTATCAAATTCTTTATCAGAAATAACCTTATTATATCCGAAAACCATAGGTAAACTATATTTGTTTTCAAATAAAAATATATTGCCAAATTGCTTTTTATACTCCGGTCCATATCCGAAATTTGCAATGTATGGATCTTTGGAAATAATATACCTAAATCCCAGTATTTCATTTATTTCGGTATTTAGACTTGTTCCATACGCTTTCTTATACAAATACTGACTTCCGTTCCCACTTTCCGTAGGTAAATTCATCGTTGAATAAAAATCGGCAACATCACTGTTATCACCCATTGCCCCAATATAATAATAGGATCCATAATAATCCAATGCCATGGAATCACATAATCTAAAAGCAAAAAATTGCTTATCAACCCTATAATCCTTCAATTCATTTCTACTATCAATATATTTCAATGCACATATTAAATTATTTTCATTATATCCACTTTCTTCAAATTTATTTTTTTCAATAAGGTTAACATTATCATTAATAAATGTTTTTGAAAAGAATGCAACCTCAAAAATCACAACTAATAAAATCATTTCTTTTATTATATGTCTATCATTTATCGATTTGTAATACAGATAAACCAACAGGCCATAAAAGAACAAAAATGCAAAAAAGGCTATCATCGTGTTCATGTTAACATCGGTTCTAAAAACAAATGCACATATTAAACAAATAAAAAATATCACTAAAAGCTCAATTTCCATAATTATAACAGCTTTTTTTCCAGGCTCATGAAAAAAATGTGACAATGTCTGGGCAGAAATATATAAGAACACCAATACTATCCAAAAAGATGAAAGCTTAAAATGAACACCTGATTTGGCATTCGCAATAATCCTGATAGGTAAAATTTCAAAATACAGTATTGTTAATAAAAGAATAACCAAATAAATAATTTTTTTCTTTCCTTTGAAATAAACAAATAACAATGGTAATGAAATAATAGAAATAAGTCCGCAATAAAACGTCGGAGATTCCAAAAAAGACATTTCAACTATATCTTTTGAAACCAAATTCAATCCGATTGTTTGAAAAAAAGCAACAACAAATGTTTCAGAATCAGTAAATACAGAATTTGCGGCTTTATTATTCTGCACCGGAACCGACATATTATCCATCTTATGAAATGAATTACTAAAGGTTTCTAAAAGTCCCAAAACACCAATTGATATAATAGCAGAAAAAACAATACATGAAATAATAACTATTATATCTTTTTTTTCAATTTTCTTATCGCTGGAAAGTATTCTTAAAACTAAATAAAAAGAAAAAATACCCACATAAAGAACATCATAATAAGCATTACAATTCAAAAAAAAGGCAATGGTGGAAAACGGAAGTAAAAACTTTTTCTTTTCCAAATACAATTCAACAGAATAAAGCCATAGAGCAACAAGGAATATTTCGACCGAATAAAAAGCCCAAAATTGCCTTAAAACCATCGGTCCGCAAAACGCATATCCAAGTCCGCCTATCATCGCCGCATACTCATCATTACTGATTTTTTTTATATACAAATAAAAGAATAAGCCTGCAAAAACGAGCTTAAAAGCTTGAAAAACAGCTAATAGATTTGCAACATTTTGAACTCCAAAAAAAGCCGGAAGATATATAATCATATACGGAAAAATCATGTTTTTATATCCTAATCCGTTTGAAAAATCTATATGATTAAAGAATTCCCCCTTTGATACCTGTCTGGCTGCCGTAACAAGACTCGGATAAAACTGCTCATACATATCCATAGAATAAGAGCTTGACAAAAAAACTTTATTGCCAAAAAGTACATCCGCATAAACAAAAAGAGATAAGCCTAAAAGTGCAATAAAGAAAAAAAGTGTTTTCATATTTATCTTTTTCAGGCTTATCTTATTCATATTACAGCTCCTTAACCATAAGATACATTTTTCTATTATTCAAATCATATGTTTCACCGCAGGTTTCATATCCACATTTTTGATATGTTTTGTATGCGGCATTATTATCACAATACACATCAAGTCTTAGTTTTTCTAATCCAAGCTCTTTTTTTGAAAAAAAGCTCATGGCATCGGTTGCTGTTTTTCCGTAACCTTTGCCTTTTGTTCCAATCAATATTCTTCCGAATTCCGCACTTTTATTCTCAAAATCCACATCATACACAGCTACGGAACCTATAAATCTCCCTTTACAGTACACCGCAAACATAAAATCGTTTTCTCTGTTAAGATATGCACTGTACCAATTATTTTGCTCATCAGCACTTATCTCTTTTTGTGTTTTAAAACAAATTATATTTTCCGGCTTGTTTCTAAGCTGTCTGTACAATTCGCATTCATGCAATGTAAAGGGTTTAAATTCAAGCTCGTTATATTCAAAAGAATAATTATGTTCCATTTTATTATTTCCTTACAACAGCTTTAATTACTTCATCACAGATATATTGAACATCTTCATACGTAAGTCTCATATGCATAGGAAGTGATATAACATGATCACTTACATATTCTGCATAAGGACAGGTATTTTTTGCATATGAATACATTGGATAGTCTGTATTTATCGCATAATGCACACCCGGATAAATCTCCGCAGCATTTAATTTCAAAATCAGCTCATCTCTATCCTCAACAAGTATCTGGAAAAGGTGTGTTGAAGATTCGCACTCTGCCGGTATGTTAACCATCTTTATCTGCTCAGGATACTTGCTGAAGCGTTCTCTGTACCAGCTTGCTATCTGTCTTCTGAAAGCATTATCTCTGTCAAGATACTTAAGCTGTACGATGCCCACAGATGCCATAATAGAGTTACCGTGAGCCTTATCTCCGACATATTCAACATTGTATTTCCATTTATAATTTCCTGAATTAGTTGTTCTTGTATAAGTATCCTTATTTATACCGAGCCATGCTTTCTTTCTTGCAATCTCATCACAATTTCCGTCCTTGAAGCAGATCATTCCGCTGTCGCCTGTAGGAAGATTTTTAACAGCCTGGAACGAATAAACAACAACATCCGCCTCTTTTCCCGGAATTTCTCCGTTAAGACGTGTTCCTCCCATATGAGCAGCGTCCAGAATAAGTGCAAGATTATTCTCTTTACATATCTTTACGATTTCATTATAATGACCGGTACTTCCTCCGATACCCACAAATATAACCGCCCTGGTCTTTTCGGTTATCTTTTCACGCACGGATTTGGGATCCAGACACATAGTATCATCTATATCCGCAAATACCGCTTTCATATCCGACTTTAATATAGCATGATTGGTTGATACAAATGTCAAAGGAGTTGATATAATTTCATCTCCGTCCTTCCAGCCATACTTTTCTTTTAATATATCCACAGCCATATATAATCCTATAGTAGCGGAATTAATATAATATGCAAAAGGAAGTCCTGTATAATGCTTCCACTTTTCTTCAAATTCAACAGTCTTAAAGCCAAGACCTGTCCATCCTTTTTCAAGACACTCTCTAATTTCTTCAAGACATTCTTCAACTTCAAACTTTGGTGAAAATAATTGAATTCCCATTTTAATCTTTCCTTCCTTCTTTTTCTTTCATTTTAAAATCCTTGTATGCAGATATATATAATAATACCGTATACGGCACAATCGAAACGCTGGTTGCAATCGCCGCACCCATAGGGCCGTATTTTGGAATTAATATCAAATTCAAAACCAAATTACATACAAACATAATTATGTTATATGTAAGGCTTTTGTGAGCAAGCTTTTGATAGTTTAAATACGTCGCCGGAAATACACTTAATGAAAAAAGTAAAAAATACGGAAGCAATGTAAATAATATTCCGACTGATGCTATATATTTTTCTCCGTATAAAATTTTAATAAATATCTTTCCAAGTAAAAGAAATCCGACACAGATCGCTACGACGCAACCAAAATTAAATAAATTAATCTTTGTAAAGGATTTCTTTTTCTTCTTTGCTTCTTCGTGAGTTACCACCGCAAAGGCTACCATGGTACTGCTTGATATCGAAAGGCTGAAGTTTGTGGCCTTTGTAAGCAGTGATTTCGGTATGGCATATATTCCGGATTCGCCCTTCGGACACATGATTCCGAGCATAAATGTATCCATGTCCATAAGCAAAACGCTTACAAAGCTGGTAAGCATAACAGGAATTGCATATTTTAATATATTTTTTACGAATTCCTTCTTCTCTTTTTTTTCTTCACTCTTTATTTTTTTACCGACTGTAGTCAGCATCATGCGATATCCCAATGCGGTCACAATTATATAGCTTATTACATAACCGATATTAAGATATATGACATTTTCCGTCAAAATAACACAAGAAGCACCGAGAAGAATAATACCAAAATATTCATAAATCGTCAACCAGAATACCTTTTTGAATTCACTGGTTCCGACAAATATCGACTTAAAATAATCAACCATTGAATTGCCCACTACCAAAAGCGGCATATAGATGAACAAATTTTTAATATTTGAATATTTTTCGGGATATCCGAACAGTCCTGCTATCTGTGGCATTATTATCAAAAGCAAAGCACCGAATATAAGGCTTGATACCGCTCTTGTCCGTAACCCATATACCAAATACTTCTTTTTTTCTTCCTTATCCACACGGCTTGCCACAAAGACCTGACTTGAGCTGTTTATACCCAGCCTTGCAACAACATATAATATACTTACAATCGAATAATAATATGTCCATTCACCGTAATCTTCATATGTCAGACATCTTGCTACGATAATATCCGTTATCATAAACAGAAGCATCGCAACAGCTTTGGACGAAAGTGAGTATACGGTATTTTTCACCATACCGTTCTTACTTTCCGTATTTGTTTCTGCCATCTTTACTCTTCCTCAATCAAAGACAGAATACCGGAATTATACATACTAATAATTAACCGGTTTATCATTAATTATTCTGTCTATCCAATTTTCTATTTCATATTGTTCAACAATCTCTTTATCAACAGGCACATACGGCAAATCCAGAAAATCCTCCAAACTGCCGGAATCGTCACTGCCTATAACGAATACATTATTTTTGTTGTAATAATCCATATTTACTGCATTCTTGCTGTCAGTAACCAGTTTTCTTTTTAATACCATCGCATCTATAGCCCTTAACGTAATATCTACCGACTGCGACGGTACAATTTCCAAAATAGCCTTTGCACTTGCCTGAATTCTTTGAACACTTATATATTTTAACGTTTTATTATATTCTTTTTTGTTAAATCTTTGCCAAAAATGATCCGCAGTTATATAAAGAAACCATTTATAAGCTTCCCAATTATTATCCTTAATTATTCTTTTTATTTTATCTAATCTGCCCTTATCTTTTCCGACATAGCAAATATCATATATTTTTTCTAAATCATTGACATCATCCTGAGGATACATACTTTTACAAAAAAAAGAATAGTTTTGTTTAACTTTGTATTTTTCACACTGCTCTGTTCCATATGACCAAACATCATAACCTATTCTCTTTATCTCCTCCACATCCAAACCAGTTGATTCTATAGGATTCCAAAAAGCAAAAACGCATCTTGCTTTTGGATTATTATTTTTAATCCATTTCAAACTTTCTATATCAACCATAGAATCAAAAACAATCAGCGTTTCATGTATATTGGTTAACTTATCATTATATTTTCTCTTTATTTTTTTTCCAAATTTCTTTTTTATTAGTTGTCCTAATCCAATAGAAATATAATTATCATATTTGTACAAAGATAAAACCTTATATCCTTCTTTTATTAAATAAGGAGCATATAATGTTAATTTCTGTTTGCAACTTGAAAAAACAAAACAACATTTTTCTTTTATATCCATAAAGCCCCCTCAAAATAGTTATTTTATCTTTAATAATTTGCCCAATTTTATGTCCCAGTACTCCGGATCAAACGGTTCAGCACCAGCATCCGTGAAAAAAGTAAATTCAGAAAACATGATTTTTCCGTTTACATCATATAAATCAACTCTAAGAAAGGGAATATTACCGCTCAGTCGACTTACTATTTCCAACATTTCATCCAGCTTCTCAGGTTTACTCAAGGGTTTAGTGCTGTTGGGAAAGTTTTGCCTTAAATCCAAAAGATTCCATTGACAGTCAAAATAATCGATCGTTTCATTTGGCTGCTTGTCATTTTGAATTGTTTGTATAATCTTAGGTTTTCCATTAAAGCAAAAAAACTTATAAACGCTCAGATTAGGATTATTTTTATCTTCTATATACTCTTCCGCAAAAATACGCGGTCTTACATTTTTATATGGCCATTCTCTTCCTTTCCAGTAAAAATTTCTTTTTAGAGCCGCATTAAATTTCTTTTTTAGTTTATTTTTATCTAACTTGTCTTTATTTCTGCAAACAAACACACTACCGCTGTCATGCGTACACTTCAAAACAAAACGTTTAGGCAATTCGTCAAAATCTATATCTTCAAATCTATCCCACACTCCCAATGTCGGAACAATATACTCTTTACCAAGCTCGCTTGCCACAATTGACTTCACGGCAAATTTATCAACCATGTCGGTAAATACTGATTTCCTATTATTAATTTTTAACCAATTAAGCTTTTCGTTAAATGTAACAGGATTTTTTAAATTCAGTTTTTTTCCCATTCTGATCCTATATAAAAATTTCAAATAAATTGAATCCGGAATGATGCTCAAAAATTTTTCCACACAAAGGTATATTTTTTTTAAAAAGGTATTTTTAGTGATTTTTTTAATTTTCATTTTATCCCCTTTTTTAACTGAATTTTCAACTTGTCTCCTAATTTTTTATCCCATTCCTTTGGCTCAAACTTGTTAAATCCTCCCCATGTAAAGAAGGTCAGTTCTCCAAAATATATCTTATCTCCATCAGCATAGAAATCAACACGCAAATATGGTATATCTTTTGCAAACAGCTCAGCAAAATCTTCCATTTTGTATAAAATTTCAGGTTTTTCTTTTATTGGATTTTCAGAGTGTTTATAAAATGACCAAAATGGAAGCAAATTAAAATCACGATCATAAAAATCATTCTTTCTCTCATTCAATTTACTATGAGCTTTACCTGTACAAATAGTCGAAAATGCTAATTTACCGTTAAAACAAGTTATTTTATATTCAACCGAATCCTGTTTACCTAAAAAATCAAGATACGGTTCGGCAATAATACGTCTATGAACATTTTTATATGGCCATTCCCGACCGCTCCAATAATAATTTCTTTTTAATGCAGATTTAAATTTTTTCTTTTCTTTTTTATAATTAATTTTGCTCTTGTCCTTACAAATCAATACACTTCCACTATCATGTGTACATTTTAAAACAAATTTTTCAGGAAGTTCATCAAAATTAATATCTTCAAATCTATCCCACACACCCAAAGTAGGTATTACATATTCTTTTCCGATCTTGTCGGCAACTATATTTTTAACCGCATACTTATCTACCATATCTGTATACACAGACTTCCTGTTATGTATTTTTAACCATTGTAATTTCTCATTAAATGTAACAGGATTTTTTAAATTCAGTTTTTTTCCCATTCTGATTCTGTAAATGATTCTTAAATAAATTGAATCCGGTATAATACTTGCGCATCTTTCTGCTATCAGATATATTTTTCTGAAAATTCCTTTTTGCAATACTTCCACATAACTTTTTTTCATAATTATCATCCTTTTATTTTCTCTAATATCTTTGTGTAACTGTCAACAGCAATATTCCAACTAAATTTTTTTACAGCTCTATTTCTACTTTCTTTACCCATTCTTTCACGTAGTTCGTAGTTATTTATCAACTCAGTCATCTTGCTGTCAAAGTGCTCTTTTTCAACAACAAATCCGTTTCCCTCAATCAATTCACCTGCGCCCTGACATGGAGTCATTACTACAGGTAATCCGCATGCCATAGCTTCAAGCACCACATTAGGCATTCCTTCTTTGCTTGAAGGAAGAATAAAAATATCAGCATGCTGATAATATGAAACTATTTCATCTCTGCTCTTTTGTCCCTCAAACTCAACCATATCCTCTACACCATTATTCTTTGTAAGAATTTCCAGTTTTTCACGATATGGTCCATCTCCTACCACAACCAATTTTATCTTTTTATCAGTATTTTCAGCTATTTGTTTAAGCTTAGGAATTATATACTGTAATCCTTTTCTTTCAATTAAACGCGAAGCAAAAAGAATTCTGCATTCCGCTGTGTTTTCCTTTTCCAAAGGACAAAAGAAATCAGTATCTACACCGTTATATATAATATCAAAATCTTTTTTTGAATAGTAATCAAGTGCCATCTTTCTAAGTCCTGCACTATTTGCAACCAATGCATCCGCTTTTCTCCAAATTGCTTTTATAGCCGGACCAATCAACTTATAAACCTTTGTAAACCTTTCCTGAAACCCCGGTACATCTCCACCGCCAAATCTTATTATATAAGGCAGCTTATATTTCTTTTTCAGCACATAGCCTATGGGACCGCTCGGGATTCCGAAAAACACCCAGCAAACGTCATAATGCTCTTTCTTTTGCATTTTTTTAGCAAGTGGCAAAGCTTTCCTAAGATAATCAAGCATTTCCTTAAAGCTACAATGTTCTTTATTTGCTCTTTTAGAATTAACACGGTATATGTCTACACCGTTTTTCTTTTCATGATTCGGCAGATTATTATAATTAGCCGTAATTACAGATATATCATTTTCTCTTTCAGCCATTCCTTTTGTAAGGAAATAACACGCATTCGCTCCTCCGCCTCCTATAGGCGGAAATTCATGGGAAACAACCAGAATTTTCATATATTATTCTTTCTCCTCAACATTATCATCAGTGTTCTCAGATACAGACTTCACACTATACGGTACATCTACATGTGTTCCGTAATATGTTTTCATCATAATTTCGCTCATCAATCCGAATACAAAAAGCAGCAAGCCTATGATAACGAAAAATACAGTAAGAAGCGGTGGCATAATGTTTGTAGACATTTTTGCACCTGTTGCATATAAAACAATTGACCATATTCCGCATACAAATCCGAGGAACATAAATGCAAGGCCAGTTGCTCCAAGCAAGTGAAGCGGTCTGCTTGAATATCTGTTCCAGAACCAGACGGATACCATGTCAACGAAACCTTTTACGGTACGTTTCCAGTTATACTTTGTCTTACCTGCTGTTCTCGGTCTGTGATTAACAACACATTCTCCCACTGTAAATCCTTTTATCTTAAGAAGTGCAGGTATAAATCTATGCTGTTCTCCGTATAAATTTATGCCCTTAAAGCATTCCTTTCTGTAAACCTTTAACGAACAACCGCTGTCGTGAATACCGTCATGAACTATCATGTGTCTTAAAAGATTTGCTCCGCGGCTTGTGAATTTCTTAAAAAATGTATCTTTTCTGTTCTTTCTCCATCCGGATACCACATCAAGATTATTCTCTTCAAGATATTGAATCATATGAGGTATATCCGCAGGATCATTTTGTCTGTCGCCATCCATGGTAACTATATAATCATATTGAGATGCCTTAATACCGGCATCCATTGCAGCAGTCTGTCCGAAGTTCTTTCTCATCTGAATTAATTTAAGCGGCTTTAAAGTCTTACAGATTTCAGCCGTTCTATCAGAAGAACCGTCATCAACAAAAATAACCTCAAACTTATAATTATTAGCCTTGCAAACATCAAGTATCTCTTTATGCAAAGCTTCCACATTTCCCTCTTCGTTAAAAACAGGTACAACAACCGATATACTAGTCATTTTCTTTACTCCTTCTTTCATTTATCTTCTTTTTCATAATCAAACACAATGACAACAAAATATAAATTACGATAATTGCTGCAGCTTCTTTATACTGTTTTGGCATATGCCTTTTATAACGTGCTTCAACCACATGATTTCCTTCCGGAACTATCACTCCCGTAAATGCGTAGTCAACTTTATATTTTTCAACCTTTTTACCGTCGATATATATATCAAATCCCGCATCATACGGAATTGACATAAATAGCATTTTCGCCTTTTCTTCACCGGCTAAAAAAGATATATTATCAGAAGAATAGTCAAGCAATTCCACATCATCATTTTTTATCTCATCTATTCTAACATCAAACTCGGAATAATACTCTTTTGCATCAAGTATATAAATATTTAACTTTTGTATTATTTCTCCGCCTTCGGTTCCGTAAGAATACAAAACAACATAATTTGTTCCCGGTTGGTTTGTAACTTCCGCTACAGCGTTTCCGTTCTCTTCATATATGCTCATATATTGAGAATTATCGTCTTGCCACTCACCGTTTACCGCCCACTTTAATCCAAGCAGATATTCCTCGTCCGATACCGTTTCAATTATCATTACTTCATTTTTTTCGAGCGGTTTTACAGGTATCACGTCACCGCATTTATAACCGGACACCGACTCATTCCACAGAATTTTTCCATTAGAATTTATTATCTCATTTTTGTCACACTTTGTCAATTTATCAGTAGCTTCATCGATTACCGCAAAGTTTAATATATTTCTCTTTCTGTCCTGCAACGACAGTTTGTCAAATTCTTCTCTTAATATATATTTATCGTAAAAAAAAGCAAAAGGTACATCGTTTGAATTGTGATACAAATTTAAGCCATATTCGCTTTTTTCAAAATCATATCCGTTTTCATAAAACTCATCACTGTGTGATACGGCATATCTTACCGCAAGCAGGCTGTCCGCGTACACATTTCCGCATGAGCCCATACAATAATTTCTGTTATTGAACATTGATGGAATTCCCATCGAGACATTAAAATCCGTACAATTGGGAACCCCCACTCCTCCAATATAGTACGCTGTTCCTTCAAAATTCTGTATTGAAGCATCATTTAGCATAACGCTCATATATGCCTTATTGATTCTAAACGGTTCATCTCCTTTTTCTTCAATAAGAGAAATCACTTCTTCTGTTTTATCGTTATAATATTTTTCTTCTTCCCATTCCGAGGTATATATCGCATCCTTATTGTTTATAAAAGGATAGCTGTAAAACAAAGCTTCTGCACAAACAAAACATATTAATATTACAAATGCTTTTTTATTATGTGAAAAGCATAAAGTCAACAAAACATTATATATAACAATAATTATAATCGCACTTACATAGTCAAACAGGTATATATGCATCGGAATACCCGCTGTCAGCAATGCTATGCAAACAGCAGAGGTTATATATAATCTTTTCTTTGACAGCTTATATTTTCCGGTATATAAATCGTTAAATGCCATGCATGATATAAATAATAGTATAAATAAAAACCAGATTCGTATCAGTCTGAATTCATCATTTCCAAAGCCTGCAAGTATAAGGCGAAGAGGTGGAAAAACCGTAACCAAAAAACATGTTGCAATTCCCATACCGAAGATAATATTTCTTTTTCGGTTATCCTTATGGAACGCCTGCGGTATCATAAGCAGCATCAATATGCCCGCATAAAAAGAACCGTCAACTATATAGCCCAGGCCATATTCGCTGCCGTAATACATATTTACGCCTATTATTCCGAGCATGTTCGGTGAAAAGCTTCTGAGAACGGTTGTCATAATAGTTTTGATATTTTTTATCGTGAATATTTTCCCAAAACTGTCATCCAGATAGTTTAAACCCTTTTGAAATCTGTAGGATTGAAATATCTTCCTGAATGCCGAAAAATTCAAGGCAAAAATAAGAAATATCACAAGTGCAAATATAATGATATATTTTTTCTTTATTTGGATTTTTTTATCATTTTGAAGTATGTTTGAAACAATTGCATAAGCAATCACAAAAGCCGACATCACAAGCATAAAATAAAGAGACAAAGACAGGATTGAAAGAATTATTCCAACGAAAAAGCCACCTGTTTTTTTTGTATTTTTATATTTCTCAACCGCATACAAAAAAACAGGCAAAATAATGGCCAGCTCGGCCTGTGTCGACCAGCAGCCTCCTCCTATAACCTGTATTGAAAAAGCATACATAATTGAATATACAATATTTGTGATTTTTTCGACCTTTAGCTCTTTCAGATATAAAGAAAAACAAAGTCCGGTGAGCGTAACCTTTAACGCCGTAACCAAACCCGTCATATAGATTATATGATTTTCTCCGAATAATGTTATCAGCCGGCTAAAAGGATTGGTATCCATTACATACCCGCCCCATCCTTTTGTCCAACTGAATGCACCAAACATACTCTGCTTTAACGCCTTAGACAACTCAACATAATTCGGATAAAACTGCATAACTCCATCACTGACAACATGCATAAAATAAAATGACTTAACGCCAATAATATATTGAAAAAACAAAATAAAAGTCAAAGCACATATGATGACAAATGTATATAATGTGACTCTACCGTTATTTTTATTCTCCATAATCAATTTTTCTCCGATTTTTTAGTAAATATTGAGCGTACATTTTTATCTATCTGATACAAAATAAATGCACCCGCAGCTGTAAATACAACACACGTAAGGAAGGCTGAAACAGTTCCCAGTCTTGTAAGCTCGTAAAGATTAAATCTTTCCGTTACTCTGAATATTATAAAGTGATGCACCAAAAATATCGCATATGAATATTTGCTTATAATTGAACAGATATTCTCAAGCCAGAATACCTTTACATAATCAGCAAGCCATACCAGAATCAAAAATGCACAGATTCCGATGTAGGTCGTCTGGATGTTGTTATTAAAAGGCGGTGTTAGGAACGTATTATATAAAATCACAACAACGCTCACGATTACTGCCGGCCATTTAACCTTCTTTATATATCTTACAAAATACATGCCGAATGCAAATTCCGGTATCCTGACAAAAAGCTCAACATTTCTGTCAACAAATATTATTGACAATATATACATTATCATAATCCCGACAGCAGTCGGAATCGGATATTTAATGATAAGCTTTCTTAAGATAGGAAATACCACATACATCATAAGTATGAGTCCTATAAACCACTCGCCGACCAGATAAAATGTACTTATCGGTTTAAGAGTTGATACATATCCGTCTATTCCGAGAATTGTAAATATAAAATTCTTCCTAGGTACATCAACGGCAAAGGTTCTCTGGTTATAAAACATATATACAAATGCCAGAATATAAGCTATCCAGAACATAGGATATATACCGAGAAATCTTTTCTTTACAAACTTCTTTAAATCAAGTTTTTCCTGATATACATACATCAAGGAAGCTCCGCTTATTATCAAAAACAGCGAAACGCCGAAGTCTCCGATGTACAAATTTGCAACCCTCGAAGTTATAATAATCTTATCCTTTTCTTCAGGCATAAGATAAAGAAATACCGCGTTATAATGCGTAATAATTATTATAACCGTTGCAAATGCTCTTATTAAATCAAGGTAGAAAAGTCTTTCTCGTTTCATCATAAATACCTTTTATCTTCTTAAAATTTTCTTGGCTACACGCTTTACTACATTTTTCTTTCTAAGCTTTCCTTCAATGTATCTTAAATTGTTTTCAGTCATATTTTTCTCTATATGAGCCTTGATATGAACACTTTCGATTACACATTTTTTAGGAAGCTTGAAAACCAATTGCGGATCTTTTCCCACAAATACAATCGCATCATTAATCTGGAAGCCGTTATGAATTGCATCCTTCTGACTCTTGTAAATCACTTCACCGGACTTAAGTTTAATCTTAACCATTTCTATCATAACCTGGCCGCCCGGAAGTTCATTAGGATCCCATCTGAATTCACTTACAGGGCCGAATTTGCTAAGCTTCTTATAAACAAAATCATGAGTATATGCAGGATAGTTATAAAATACCGAATCCTTTTCCGAATATCCCTTTTCGGTACAAAGATAAAGCTTACATACATTAAGTTCAGGATAAAGGATATATTCCTTTGTATCCTCAAGTCTCTTAATTATGGCATTCTGAGTTGATACACCAAATGTTTCAAAAACAGACTTATTTAACTGTCTTAACATAAAGTAAAGATTATCCAGCTCAACGGTTGCATATTTCTCGTTCATAAGCCATGCAGGATAATAGCCTTCCTGTTGTACCACATAAGGATAAATTCTCTCAACGGCATGAAGAAGTGTTCCGTCTATTTTATTTGGCTCGGCAGGGAAATCGTCATATTCCCAATCCTGATCAAACAAAAGCTTCATAGCTGCCGGTCTGAACCAGAACATGGTTCCGAGCGGTGCTATAGGCTCCTTATCTTTATTTATATTTACCGTTAATTTCAATTTCTTTGCAAGCTTTACGGTTTCATCATAATTAGGACCCCAATCGGTAGCACCTATTGTAGGATAATACTCCGCAAAGTTTGGTGGCGGCGGCATCATTATTCCGAGCTTTTCATTTTTCTCAAATGTGTTAATTACATTTTTAACGAATTCCTTGGACTTCAAAAGGTTTTCAAAGCATTTGTATGAAAATGCTTCGCCCTTTATTCCCATATCAAGCTGTGCAACCTTCTTATCGTGCATAAAGCATACATAATCATAATTATGTATAAATTCCTTGGTTGCAACCAAAAGTGCACTTACATCTCTTCCTCTGTTTTCTATAAGGATTACTTCCACCTTATTCCATGGACCCTGCTTGAATTTTTCTTCTATAGCCTTTTGCTTTCTGGTTGTATCGGTCGTAATATATATATCGCTTTCGACAGGCATAGAAAGAGCATAATTATAACAATAATCAATCAAATCATCGAAGTATTGATGAATTACCAATGCTATTTTCTTGTCCTTTATTTCTATTTCCGGATTTGTATCATATTCAAAAGGAAGATTATAATCCCAGTGTAAATTTTTCTTTAAATCAGCCTGATTTTCGAGTCTTAAAAGATTTTCAAAAATCATATTTACATCATAATCCGTATGATCCTTGATATAATCAAAAAGTTCCAATGCCGGCTCACCGGTTGTATAATCAAGTATGTCATCATAATTATGGAAGAAGCTTCTTCTCTTGAAAATAGGACACTTTCTGTTTTCGATAAGTTCCTTTGGTTTAAGGATTATCGGATGATGACAATTCTTTAATAAATCCTTGGTATCAACATATACATCCCAATTAAATCCATAATCATCAAAGGTCTTTGTGAATATAGCTTCATGCTTGCCTACCGCGTCCATATAAGACTTGATTTCCGGCATATTTTTCCAATAATTGATATATTCCTTACTTGTGAGCATATCGGTTCTTACTGCTATAAAGTGAGACTGAAGGTGTGTAGGAATATAACCAAACTTGATATCATACGGATTGGCATTTATCTTATGGAAAATAGTCATTCCCCAGAAGTCAAGATCTCTCTTGTCCATTTCCTCAAACATTTCCGCAAAAGGATAAATCGGACCCATTATGGTAAAGTTCATCATTATTACTTCACTGTAATTCTTGAGATTTTCATATCCGACATGTTCGAGCGCAGTCTTATAAGCCCATACATCAAAGCCCTTGTTATCTCTTACTATTATATTTTCATCCTTGGCATACTTTGCAAATACAGCCTTTCCTTCATCATTGAGGAGGCCGTTACAGACTACAATAAGCTCGTCGACACTTTTCATAATATCATTCAAAAGATAATCAACATATCTGTCGACAATACCCTGTCTGTCATAAAAAAAGTATATGAGTAACCTTTTTCCATCCTTATTGTATATCATTTATTATTCCTCCCCTTTAATTCATTGAGTTCCTCCTGGAGCTTTACGTCCCTCTCCATAATAGGAACTATAAGTTTATCCATCTCTTCGATTTTATCCTGAAGTTTTTTCTTTTCAGCTCTTATTCTTTCTATCTTTTCGTCATATTTTTTTTCGATGGAGGATATCTCCGCATCCTTTTCTTCATTGGCTTTAACAGCCATCTGCCAATAGCTCACACTTTCGCTCCATCCTTTTTTTGCTTCATCAAGCTCAATGGAAAGCTTTTCATTATCATTTTTCAAATTTTCGATTTCTTTTTTTAATTTTGCGATTTCATCCATAATTTTCACCACCGATTACAATTTACTTTTTTCTCAAATTAAGCAATTCAACTTTGGTTTCATCCAACTCCTTAAGAAAACTCTTATACATCTTAAGATAAAGAAATTTTTCATCTTCTATCTTATCAACCTTCTTCTCCGCATATTCCCATTGCTCTTCAAGTGCCTTTACCTGATTTTTACGGTTATACAATTCTTCCTGAAGACTTCCTATACGATTATGAAATTGTGCTATCTGTTCGTTTTTGTCTTTTATTTCTTCACGCAAATCATGCAAATCGTTTGTCAGGGAATTTATCTGATTTCTGTAATCTTCTTCCTTTTCAAGAACACCCCTGGTTATGTCTTCCGTCTTTCCGTCAATTATTTCCGAATAATAAATCGAAACATTATTTTTCTTTGCAGCACTGATAAAATCATAATATCTGCCCATAAGCAAAATACCTGTCACGTCTTTATTGCTTAATATTTCACTTATCCAGTCGATAATTGCATTGTTTTTGTTTATGCATAAAAACAGTCCTCTGTTTTCCGGTGAAACAAGTCCGTTATCTATATCATTCATAATGCTGTCAGGAATCTGTAAAACGCATTCCTTATCCAAAGCAAGAGCCTTATATTCCTTAGAGGCAACAATAATACCGTTTCCTGTAGATACACTTTTAAGACATTTATTAAATTCTTCCGCATATAACGGTTTTCTTTCATTATTGATTTCCAAAAAAACAAATACTAACATGTTTCCTCCTATCACTTTACATATCCAGATACAGATTGCATACCTCTTCCGTATCTCCGTCCAATATTTTATTGCCGTTTGATAAAAGTATGGCTCTGTCACATACTCTTTTTACCTGCTCGGTGCTGTGCGAAACAAGAAGCAGCGTTGTACCCTGCTCTCTCATCTTTTGAATTCTCTCTTCGCATTTTGCCTGAAATCTGAAATCTCCTACGGACAAAATCTCATCCACTATCAAAATATCAGGCTTATATATTGTCGCAATGGAAAATCCAAGTCTGGTTACCATACCCGATGAATAGTTCTTTATCGGAACGTCCTGAAACTTTTCAAGCTCGGCAAAGGAGATTATCTCATCAAGATTTTCCTCAAGCATATCCTTTGGATAACCCAATATCGCTCCGTTTAAGAAAATGTTTTCTCTGGCGGTAAGTTCAAAATCAAAGCCGGCCCCAAGCTCTATCATAGGAGCAATCGTTCCCCTGATATCAAGTGTTCCGAAGGTCGGCTGCATTACTCCCGACACAATCTTAAGCATCGTACTTTTGCCCGAACCGTTCTTTCCGACTATGGCAACCGCTTCACCTTTTTTCACATCGAAGCTTACGTTCTTAAGCGCCCAGAAGTTTTCGTATTGAAGCTTTCTGGTCATCTTTCTTATCATATATTCTTTTAAGCTGTTCACCTGTTCTTTATACAGTCTGAACTGGATTGATACATCTTTAACCTGTATAACATTTTCGCTTTGCATCAAAAACCTCTTTTCTAGAAATGAAGGATAAACTTCTCCTGATTTTTCTTAAATACAACCATTCCTATAATCAATGCCGTAAATGAAATCACAAGGCATTTCAAATTTGCCGAAAGTGTCGGAACCTGTCCGTACATTATAGTCTGTCTGAACATTTCCACATACTTTGTAAGTGGATTAAGGCTCACTATTCTTTTAACATTTTCAGGCAGCATGCTCATCGGATAAAAGATAGGTGTAAGATATACCCACGCCGTAATTATGATACCGTAAAGATGGCGCATATCTCTGAAATATACGACAGTTGTCGCAAGCACAAGACCTATACCGAATGCAAATATGCAAACATAGGTTATAGGCAGTATCATAAGTATAATTGTCCATGATAATTTGAATTTTGTTGCAATAATAACTATTATAAGTGCAACCATTGAGAACAAAAGGTTTACCGCACTTGAACAGATTCTTGAAAGCGGAAACAAATACTTCGGTACATATACCTTCGTAAGCAATCCGGAATTATCAAGAATCGCACCCATGGCGCCGGTACTCGCCTCACTGAAGAAATTAAAGATAAGCTGTCCACACATTAGATAGACAGGGAAATTTTCTATTCCCTGTCTGAATACAGTCGAAAAAACAATTGTCATGATTATCATCATGCCGAGCGGATTTAAAATTGTCCACAAAAAGCCCAATACCGATCTACGGTATCTGGTCTTTAAATCTCTTGAAACCAACTGCTTAAGCAACTGGCTATATTTTTTAAAATTAGCTATTTGTCCTTTAAACACGATAATACCTCATTAGGAATTAACACCTAAAATCTTATTTATTTTGGTCGGATCTCCCCAAACCTCAGGTGAATCATAAGGTCTGTCAGGAAATGCTCCATATTCAAGCTTAATCTTAAAGTTATGCTCTTTTATAAAGCTCTCAACCTGATCAGCCAATGCCACAGGCTTACCCGTACAGCAGTTTATGGTACCGGTAACCTCTGTCTGATTTGCAACGGAAGCGATTTGATATGCTAAATCCTTCACCTGAATGAAATCATATTTATTCTTTCCGGAAGTAAACGGAAATTTTTCTCTTCCTTCCTTCTCGGCCTGAATAAGCTTGGTAAAAATCGAATTATTTTTACAATCGTCTCCGAGAATATAATAAGCTCTTACCCACTGTAAAATAGCATTATTTTTCTGAGCTTCGAAATATGATAATTCTCTTAAAGCATTCTTTGCTATTCCGTATAAGGAAATCGGATTTGTAGGTGTATTTTCATCGATGGCACCCTCCCAATATCCTACTTCATGCATGGTTCCCATGGAAACCATCTGCTTTAAGCCTGCCGCATACATCTTGGATACAAAATCATAATGCTTTGGCAAATCATTGATATGACTTGTATTATTGTGCTGGAAACCGTTTCTCCATGCAAGATGAACACATACATCAGGTCTTCCTACCTTGTCATACAAAAAATCATCATTATCAAATATCGGAATAGAACACTTTCTTGCTCGTTCATCAACTCCATCAAAATAGAAATCCGATGCAATAACATCGCAACCTTTATCCAATAAAGCTTTTACGACATGTCTTCCGATATAACCGTTAGCTCCCGTGACAAGAACTCTCTTTTTATCCATCATTCTCCTCCAAATCAGTTATTGAAATCCTTTATTCCCTTCCAAACGCGATCCTTATCAGAGATTGTCAAATCATCTCTTGTCATACCTTCAGGAAGAGGCCATTCAATTCCTATTTCCTCATCCGACCAAAGCAAACCGCCTTCGTCATTTGGATGATAGAAGTCGGTGCACTTATAGCAAAACTCCGCACTTTCTGATAAAACTATAAATCCGTGAGCAAAGTTCTTCGGAATGAAAAACTGCTTTTTGTTTTCAGCCGAAAGAACCAGACCGAACCACTTACCGAAGGTCTTCGAACCCTTTCTTAAATCTACCGCTACATCAAAAACCTCACCGCTGACAACTCTTACAAGCTTGTCCTGAGGATAGTTTATCTGAAAATGCAAGCCGCGCAATACACCTTTCTTTGAACTGGACTGATTATCCTGAACAAATTCCACATCTATGCCGGCTTCTTTGAAGTCATTATAATTGTATGTTTCCATAAAATAACCTCTCTCATCGCCGAATACCGACGGAGTGATCACCTTAAGTCCCTCTATATCACAGGTTTCCACAGTAATTTTTCCATACTTTTTTGATTCCATTTTTTTCTCCCTTTCACTTTATAAAACACGATATAGTATAACAAAAATATACTTAAATATTATATACCAGCCCACTGTAATTTGCAACATATGTAATAGTTCACGTCAACCCACTCAGTAAACATTATATCAATATACATATATAAGTTACATCCATACTTTATTTTATTTATTGAATAACTCTTACGGCCTTATACGGGGTTCCCATATATCTCATAGGTTGAAGCTTTACCCATGAACCCTCTACAGTGTTATGCACTATCTGTGCTTCAGTATCCGAATACATATATCCGGTATAAATTGCAACATGATATATTCCCGCATCCGTATTATTACTTGACCAGAAAATCAAATCTCCCGGTTGTAATTCGTCCAAACCAATCTGCACTCCGTCGTTAATCTGCATTTTTGACGAAGGGCTAAGATTATAGCCAAAATGTGCATAAATCGCCTTGGTAAATCCGGAGCAATCCGTACCTACCGATAAATCACTGCTTCCATACTTATATGGTAATCCCAAATATTGCATCGCATCCTCAACAACTTCTTCACCCTTTGTCTTAGGTACATTTACAAATCCGTAAACTTCTTCTCCTATCATATGATTATTTTCATCATATACTCTGAACAAAGTCCAATAATATCCGTAAACCGGCTGCCATACTGTCCATAATGCATTTCCCGAAGGAGTGTAGCACGGAGTGGTTGTATATATCCATGCAGGCAGACCCTGCACATAAAGATTGCAATCAAGTATCAGCATCTCATAGCTGTATCTCTGATTAGGATTTTCATAGGATTCTATACCTATCAGATATCCTCCGCCTTCACCGTTATATGGCATCTGGCATATTCCCTTTATGCAATTGTTATGATAAAAAGAAACCGTTCCCTGATATATAATATTGCCACTGTTGTCTCCCGCATACCTTACATATGCCGTAAGAACATTATCACCTGACTTGGGAAGATAAAATGTATAAGTATTTTCAGACATCCAATCTGACTCAAAGCTGTTTGCACCTGTAACTGTAAATTTATATTCCAAAGCCTGCGTCATATAATATTCGCATCTTACCGAGGTTTCTTTTTCCGAATTTTGAGTTATAACAACGACACCATCACTTGATCTGTCGTCCGCATGTGATTCAATCACATTGATTCCGAAAAGTAAAATAAAACAAACAATCCCAATTATCAATCTTATATATCTCTTTGTTTCTTTTGATAAAATCATTTTAATGTTTTTCGAATTATCCATACGTACCCTTTCATTTTTTATTTTTTCTTTTGTCAAACTACATAATCTGAAATATTATAACACATTTTAAGGTATTAATTCAATTAGTTTTTATCATACCTTATTCGTGTCTTTACACATCAATAAACATTTGATATAAACGCCGATTTAGGTTATAATAAAATATAGTCGTAAAATAATAGCAGCACATAAAGCTGTTTTCTCAATATTTTAAAGGAATAAAGCACCTATGATAAAAGAATCACTTAAAGAAAATCTGATAAAATATAAACAGGACAGGCTTCTTTCGTATCTTTCATCAGAAAACATATGCAAGGCCCATGAATGCAGGCTTGAAAATCAACTTGAAAATATCGATTGGTCCTTTCTGGAGCCGCATAAAGTCTACGACTCCGGTGAAGATATAAAGCCCATTGATATAATGCTATGTGAATCTGTAGAAAAAGACCGGGAAATATACGAACAAACAGGTCTTGGAGCTATACGTGACGGAAAGCTCGCCCTTGTGCTTCTTGCAGGCGGACAAGGCACACGCCTTGGTTACAATCATCCAAAGGGAATGTTCAACATCGGCATCAGTAATGAATTATATATCTTCGAATGCCTTATCAATAACACCCTTAAGGTTGTAGATAAAGCAGGTTGTTTTATCCCGTTTTATATAATGACAAGCACTTCAAATAACGAAGAAACCGAAAATTTTTTCAGAGAACACAATTATTTCGGATACGACCCTGATTATATAACATTTTTCATTCAGGAATCCAATCCGGTAACTGATTTTGACGGAAACATTCTATTATCCGACAAGGACGAGCTTTGTATGTCTCCTAACGGAAACGGCGGCTGGTTCTCGTCAATGGATAAAAACGGACTTTTAGACAGGCTTCTTGCATCCCCTGCCGAATGGATTAACGTCTTTTCTGTTGATAATGTTCTTCAAGGCATAGCTGACCCCGTCTTTTTAGGCGCTACCATCAAAAGCAAGAAGGTATGCGGTGCCAAGGTTGTTGCAAAGGCCGCACCTGACGAAAAAGTCGGTTCAATATGCACCCTGTCGGGAAAGCCTCATATAATTGAATACTATGAGCTTTCCGAGGATATGATGAACAAGAAAAATCCTGACGGAACATATTCCTACGGTTACGGTGTTACGCTTAATTATCTTTTTCCGATAAAAAAACTCAAGCACACCTTAAAGGCCGATATGCCTCTTCACATAGTCAAAAAAGCAGTACAGTATATGGATTATGAGGGTAATTATATAATCCCTTCAGAAGAAAACGCATACAAATACGAAACCCTTGCCCTTGATCTTATTCATGCCATGGATTCATGTCTTGCTTATGAAATAAAGCGTGAAAAAGAATTTGCTCCGATTAAAAACAAAGAAGGCGTAGATTCTATAGATAGCGCCCGCGAGCTTTTAAAGAAAAACGGAATTATATTATAATTTTTCCAAACACAGTTTTGATTATCTGCGGGTTTTATACTTATTTTGTGCCAAAAGGCGTATAGCTGATATATCAGCCATACGCCTTTATTTTATCATTCACATTATCCGCATAGTTACCATATTGCTTTATTCGGTTCTTAAAGCAACCACAGGATCCTTCTTAGATGCAACTCTTGAAGGTATAAGACCTGCAATCATTGTAAGTACCACACTTATAATAATAAGTATTATTGCTCCGTCGATAGGAAGTCTTGAAATATGATTCAAGCCCGACACATTCTTAATAATCTTATTAATTGGTACATTAAGAATTATCGTTACAACAATACCGATTACACCGGCGATAAAACCGACGATAATTGTCTCGGCATTGAATACTCTTGAGATATCCTTCTTTGAAGCACCGATGCTTCGAAGAACACCGATTTCCTTTGTTCTCTCAAGTACGGAAATGTAAGTTATAATTCCTATCATTATTGAAGAAACAACAAGCGAAATAGCTACGAAGGCTATGAGTACATAAGAAATTGCATTGATGATAGTGCTTACCGAAGACATCATGGTTCCTATCATATCTTCAAATGATATTTCCTTATCCTCTTCTCCTGCTGCTCTTACCTTCTCATTATAATCATCTATAATATCGATTATCTTTTCTTTTGAATCAAAGTCCTTAGGATATATCTTTATACTCTTAGGATCATTTTCATATGCTATGCCTATAGTTGTAAGATTATCCTCATAAGTTGCATCTTCAGCTTTCTTAAGAGCCGTAAGTGACATACTCTGTGACATGCCCTGTGCATTTGCATTTGCAGCGTCCATAGCAGCCATAAATTCAGCCATCTCATCCTCACTGAGAGATGACATATATGCCGCCTGTTTATCTTCAGGCAATACCGCAAGTATCATCATGGCCTGAGTCGGCTCAACCGAATGCATATATGCAAATATCTGCTCATCCGGAACTTCAGATAAGTCAGAAACTCCAAACTGCTCGGCTATTTGCTTTGCAAGTTCCTGCATCATCTTTTCAGCATCATCTTCCTTTTCGGCATTTATATCAGCACCGAATTCATATCCTGTAAATACATTTATATCAGGATTGGCAAGCTGTTCTTTTCCGATATCACTTTCTCTTGCCATATCCATAAGCTTCTGTGCAAGAGAATGCTTATATCCGATGGTAGTCATAATGGAATGAACCGCAGCATCCTCATTCGGACGAACGATTCCGACAACCTTTACCTCGATACCGTTATCAATCTTATCCTTAAGGAAGTTATAATCATCGCTCATATCCACATAGCAGCCCTGTGCTTCATCATAAGCATAATAATCCGATGTCGGTATTACTTTATATGTGAGATTTAAAAGCTCATCGTAGGTATATGATGTATTAGGATATGTTACGATTTCTCCCTTAAGTGAAGCGGCAACCATATCCTGAAGCTCCTTAACATCTCTTAATCCGAGTGTGTAAAGCTCATAGTCGGTTATTTCATTATGCTCGGTTACAACAAGCACAAGCTCATCATAGCTTTCAGGCCAACGTCCGGCAATGACATCATATTGTTCATTAAGAAGATCCTGATTTTCTATTATCTCGGACCATACACTGGTCATATCCACAGAGCTTCCGATACTGTACTGTGACATCTCAGCCATTGAACCCATACCGATTTTATCCATAACGGTTCCCGGATTTACCTGGTATATATCTTTATCTGTATCAGGCAAATAAGCATTTACTTTTATACCGTATGTGTACATAACATCCGATGCATACTTCTTTATATCCTTACCGTCACCGTTTTCGATATAATCCATAAATGAAATCATATCATTTATCTTTACTTCACTCATAAGCGTATTCATATAATCGCCTACAAAGTTGTTTGAATAGACCTTATCCATATCATGCTCTTCGGAACTCTTCATATCGTTTCCAAGAAGCATCGAGAACATCGCCGACCTGTCAACCGATTCGTCGGTTATCTCAAGCGGATAAGTTGAAAGTGTATCCTGCTCTACGCTGCTTATATATTTTCTGAACCCGCTTGAAAGTGACAAAATAAGTGCTATACCTATGATACCTATACTTCCTGCAAATGCCGTGAGTATGGTTCTTCCCTTCTTTGTAAGAAGGTTGTTAAAACTTAAGCCGAGCGCGGTAAAATAGGACATTCTGTTTTTCTTGTTTTTCTTTTTGTCCTCTTCCTCGTAGCTTATTTTTTCAGCTTCCTCATCGGTATATGGATTTGAATCATCAACAACCTCACCGTCAAGGAGCTTTATGATTCTTGTCGAATAGTTTTCGGCAAGCTCAGGGTTATGTGTTACCATAATTACAAGTCTGTCATCAGCAATCTCTTTAAGCAAGTCCATAATCTGTACACTTGTTTCGGTATCAAGTGCTCCTGTAGGCTCATCCGCAAGAAGAATCTCCGGATCATTTATAAGAGCCCTTGCTATGGCAACTCTTTGCATCTGTCCACCTGAAAGTTGATTTGGCTTCTTATGGATTTGTTTGCCAAGTCCTACTTTTTCAAGCACTTCTTTCGCCCGTCTTCTTCTCTCTGACTTGGATACACCCGAAAGTGTAAGTGCAAGTTCAACGTTTGAAAGCACGCTCTGATGCATTATAAGATTGTAGCTCTGGAATACAAAGCCTATAGAATGATTTCTATATGTATCCCAATCCTTATCCTTATACTTCTTGGTAGACTTTCCCTTAATAATAAGATCTCCGCTGGTATACTGATCGAGACCGCCTATGATATTAAGAAGTGTTGTCTTACCGCAACCGGACTGTCCAAGAACCGATACAAACTCGTTCGAACGAAAGTTTATGCTCACACCCTTTAAAGCATGAACCTTTTCACCGCCGGTTTCATAATCCTTAACAATTTCTTTTAGTCTTAGCATAATATCCTCCTGCTAATTTAAAGCTTCTTTCCCTAAACACTATCTCATCTAAGGGTTACTCCCTTTGATACAAATTTATAAAAAACAAAAGGAATTATAGCAAATAATATTTATAATTGCAATAATTCCCTCGTTTTGTTCACAAACTATACACAAAGCGGAGACGGAGGGATTCGAACCCTCGTGCCGGTTGCCCGGCAAACTGATTTCGAGTCAGCCCCGTTATGACCACTTCGATACGTCTCCACACCTGATATAATATATTACATATTAAACTAATTTGCAAGCTTTTTTACAAAAAGTATCGGGGACAGCTTTTGATATGTGTCCAGGAATCTGGGTACATATCATTTTTAACTGTCCCCGCAATTTTTATAAAAGATGCTCGATCATTTTCATAACCGACTGTCCGAATTCATCCGATAACTTATCCGCATCTTCAATGCTCTTTCCTACAATACCGTAGTAGAATTTTATCTTAGGTTCTGTTCCCGAAGGTCTTACACATAACCATGCTCCGTCCTCGAGATCATAATAAACAACATTTGACTTCGGAAGACCTGTAGGAAGTACAGCCTTATTTATCATATTTGTTGAAGTATCGTTATCATAATTACGTGCCCAAAGCACCTTGTAACCTGCTATCCGCTCCGGAGTATTGCTCTTTAAGTGTTCCATGATTTCCTTTATCTTTGCAAGCCCGTCAAGTCCCTTAAGAGTAAGTGTCTGGATACCGTCTTTATAATATCCGTATTTGTTATACATATCAAGCATCGCATCCCAAAGTGTCATATTCTTTGAGCGATAATAAGCTGCTGCCTCACAAAGAGCCATAGTAGCAACGATTGCATCCTTATCTCTGGCGTGAGTTCCTATAAGGCAACCATAGCTTTCCTCAAATCCGAATAAATACGTACCTTCGCCCTTGGTTTCAAAATTAAGTATCTGCTGACCGATATACTTAAATCCCGTAAGTGTTTCAATGACCTTGACTCCATAATGCTCGGCAATTGCGTCGGCAAGATTTGTTGTAACAATAGTTTTGATAAGTACACCATCATCAGGCAAGCCCTTGGTAGCAGCTATCTGACCGATTTCATAATCAGCAAGAAGACTTCCGGACATATTCCCCGTGAGGCAATGATACTCACCCTGCTTATCCTTAACATATACTCCGAGTCTGTCAGCGTCAGGATCGGTTGCAAGAACCAAATCCGCATCTCTTTCCTTAGCAAGCTTTAAAGCAAGCTCAAATGCTTCTGGAGCCTCAGGATTCGGATAGCTTACAGTAGGAAAATCTCCATCCGGCATTTCCTGTTCAGGCACCACATAAACATTTTCAAAGCCAAGCTCACGAAGTATTCTTCTTGCAGGTATGTTACCTGTTCCATGAAGTGGTGTATAAACTATCTTTAATTCTTTTCCGTATTTATCTATACATTCCTGATGAATTACTTTCTTCTTTAATTCGGCTATGTATGCGTCATCTATCTCACGGCCGATTATCTCATAAAGACCTTCATGAATAGCCTCAAGCTTAGGCATGGTCTTTGCATCCTGAACAGTTATCGATTTAACCTCTTTCATGATACCCGCATCATGCGGAGGAGTAATCTGAGCCCCGTCCTCCCAATATACTTTATATCCGTTATACTCAGGCGGATTGTGGCTTGCTGTAATATTTATACCTGCCACACATCCAAGCTCTCTTACTGCAAATGAAAGTTCGGGAGTTGGTCTGAGTGACTCAAATACATATGCCTTTATACCGTTTGCCGCAAGACAAAGAGCGGCAACATCGGCAAACTCAGGTGAACATCTTCTGGAATCAAAACATATGGCAACACCCTTAGACTGCTTCTTTCTGTGGATAATATAATTTGCAAGACCCTGTGTAGCCTTTGCTACCACATAATTATTCATTCGGTTTATACCTGCACCGATTATACCTCTCAATCCGGCTGTACCGAATTCAAGGTCTGCATAGAATCGCTCTTTTATCTCCTTCTCATCATCCTTTATAGCAAGAAGCTCCTGTCTTGTTTCCTCACTGAAAAACGGGTTGGTAGTCCATTCTTCATATATTTTCATGTAATCCATGATGTTCCTCCTTAAATGTAATAAAAACTAATTATCTATATTAATCAAGTCGGTCAACGTCGTAAGCTCGTCAAAACTGTATTCATCATTCTTACCGTCATCTGCTGCCTGAATTGTATAACTCTTTATCAAACTTCCCGTCTGATATAAAACTATGGTATGTGTACCGACAACCTTCTGGAATGTTACCGGCGCATATCCAACATAATTTCCATCCACATAAACGCCTACCCCTACAGGCGTCTTGACTGTTATCGTATTTTCGGTAGCTCCGGTATACATCTGCGTCGTATTTGGATTTTCCGTTGTTGCAACCGTTGTTTCCGAAGTACTTACTGTCGTTTCCGTCGTATCTTCGGTTGTTTCCGTGGTTTCTGTGGTCTCTTCTTCCTCAAGTTCAAAGGTGTGCGTCTTCACGGGTTCGGAAATCTTAAAGCTTCCGTTGAAGCTCTTATATCCTTCTGCCTTTATCTTAAGCCCGTAAGAACCGTATAGTCCGGTAAATGCATGTGAATCGCAAAGCTGGTCATCCACATATACTTCCGCTTCCGCAGGAGTAACAAGAAATGAGACGGTTCCCGACGGTATCGCAATGTCGGCTATATTTACTTCTGTTTCTTCATCTTTAACAACAGTAACCTCTTTACTGTTACTGTAGCCTTTATTGTTAATTCTTAAGGTGTATTTTCCTTCTCTTACAGGAAAAAGCATATCATCGGTTACAGGAATTATAACATCATACCCTACCTCTACCATGCCTCCTATATAAGTATCCTGATTAAGCAATCTTACGTAACCATGTCCTATATCTATAACGCACGAAATCAAGGTTCCATTCATTAAATAAAGTGTAACCTGATCTTCCGTATTTACTTCCATGATACTCTTGGCATTTCCATCTTCAAAAGCGAGTGCGTATTCCGACAATTTACATGAGGTACCTTTATACGTTGCCTTCTTTGCATTTATGTCGGCAGAAAACTTATTAACGTTTTTAACTACCTGAACCTTGCTGTTTGCCGCTATACTTACCAATCGTTCTGTATCGGCATAATAAACTATATCAACCACACTTCCGATTGGCACCTCACTTATAATCAGGTTATTGCCGTAAGTATCCGTAACACTTACTCCGCCATGATATCCAAGCACCAGTTGTTCACCGGTTATATAATCAAGAAATGTAATATCATTTGTTTCGGTATCACGTTTAACCATTACCGCTGTTATGGATACTTCGGTATGAGCCGCAGCCGCATCTTCCGTGCTGCCGTCATATACCTTTACCTTACCTTTGCCCGCACAACCCGTCAGGCAAAAAAGCAGTAACGAAATAATCAACAAGATATTTTTTCGCATAATTACCACCTTAACTTCTGTATTATACAAGATTTAAATTAAAATGTGAATACCTTAATTATGCTAATTTTCCAAATAAAATCTGTTGAATTTGCCAAGCAGGTCTTGTTTTTTTGCTTCATCGGCTATTATTTTGGCTATTTTTTCCATCATTTTGGGCGAAATCCAGTTTTTTGGTGCGTTTATATATTGATTGCCCAGCTTATAAAACTTTTCCGGATATAGATATAATGTATAGATATATTTCAAATCATTTTGGGATAATGCACATTTATCAGCATATATTTCCGTTATTTCTTTCATTATTTCAAAATCATAATCATTTTTTTCAACAGTTTTTCTCATGAAATGATATAAGTCGTTTAACTGGTTTCCTACATAAAATCTGTCAAAGCCGATTGTATCATATTCACCCGTTTCTTCATTTATCAATATGCTGTGACGATTATACATCCCATGGCAATAGCCTGTATGCTCTGACATTTTTTCAAGCATTTTTTCGTCCAGTCTTCGTTCACATTCGACAGCCTGATTATAAAAGAATTCATAATTGTCCAAAAATATTTCTTCAAACTTTTTCTTACTTTTCCTTTTTAGCATAAAGTTTTTAACTCTCTTGGTTTCCAGATTTCTTTTTTTGAAATCACTGTTTAATCTTATATGTACATCCCTTTCTGTATTTCTGAATATCTCCCTGCTCTTTATGTGAAAATCGGCCAGATTTAAAACAGCATTTTTTATCTCTTCTTTATTTTCTACATCAATTTCCCTTCCATCAAAAAACATTCTCATAACAAAGCCGTTTCCGTATCTGTCATAGGATACAAGCTCATCATCGATATTTTTCACACATCTGTCTATGTGAGTGAAACCGGATCCATATAGTTCTTCTTTAAACTGATATTCGACATTTAATCTGCTTTCGCTCTCATCAAGCTGTCTCAACTGCCTGATGCCTTTATCCGTATTTAGTATAATCGAGCCCCTACCTCTCATCGTTTGGTAAATTTCCATATCATATGCTTCATAAACCTCAGACATTTTATCAGCCAAAAAAATCCCCTCCAAACATCAATCTTGTTAATTGTATGTTCAAAGGGGAAATTTAATTCCTTTTACATCGGCTTCTTTTTTATCTTTTATCAATCGTGCCGCTCTGTTTTATTACATCTGTTTATGATTATTCTTTATATATCTTATTTATACATCTTATATATTTTCTTCCCTAATCTTTTTCTTCACAAGATTTGTAAGAATATCTCTATCATTCAGGGAAGGTTCATCCATGACACATTCAAGCAGATAATGAAGCATCTCTCCCATAGTTCTTCCCGGCTTCATTCCAAGCTCTATCAAACCTTTTCCGTCTATGGCAAGGTCAGCAATCTTAAGACACTGATTCTCCGAAATGACCACCTCATACATTTCTTTAAATTTCTCGATATTTACTTTTTTGTTTTCCTGCATATATTCGCTTTGCGCCTTTATGTCAGCCTCTCTTATCATGATATAATCTTCAAAATTCTCAACGCCGAGCTTTGCCAAAAATCTCCTGAACGCCTTTATTCCCAAATCCGTTCCGATACCATAGTCGTGGTAAAGTACAAGTCTTGTAACCCTGTCTACGGTGTCATTGTCAAACTTTAATCTTCTAAGTATGCTGCGTGCCATATCGGCACCTTTTTTCTGATGCTCATAAAAATGATCTGTTCCGTTTTCATCCGTTGTTTTACACACCGGCTTTGCGATATCATGCAAAAGTGCCGTATATCTTATTACCGTATCCTTAGGAACATTTTCCATAACTTTTATCGTATGAATTCCGACAGTATACTTATGATTCGGATTATTTTGCATAGTTTCCATCATGGCATCAAACTCCGGAAGGAACTCTTTTGTAAGCCCAAACTCATATGCCGTAACAAGCATTGAAGGATTATCGGATATTATAAGCTTCGTTAATTCTTCTCTAATTCTCTCCGCACTTATATCTTTCAGAAAACGCGCTTGTTTTTTCATAGCTGTGCCGGTTTCGTCATCTATGGCACATCCAAGCTGTGCTGCAAATCTTACGGCTCTTAAAATACGAAGTGCATCCTCATCAAATCTTTCCGAGGGCTCACCTACACATCTGATAATCTTTCTCTTTAAATCCTCCTGCCCTCCGAATATATCAACGACACCGTCTTTATCATTATATGCCATGGCATTAATCGTAAAGTCACGTCTTTTCAAATCTTCCTCAAGGCTCTTTGAAAATGTAACCTCGGAAGGTCTTCTGTGATTCTCATAAACACCGTCCACTCTGTATGTCGTTACCTCATAGGAATACTCTTGACCCCTTGCATGTTCCTTATCAACAAGCACGGTAACCGTACCATGCTGCAAGCCCGTATCAACAGTCTTCTTAAAAATTTCCTTAACCTGATACGGTGTGGCAGATGTAGTGATATCCCAATCATTCGGAACACGTCCAAGCAGACTGTCCCTTACACAGCCTCCGACTATAAACGCTTCATATCCTCTTTTATTTAATTCTTCGATTATATATGCCGCTCCCGGCGGCATCACAAGTTTTTTGTTCATAGTTATATTTACAGGCCGGTCGGATTCTTAGTATGCTCTTCCGAAATAAACCATCTTCTTGGCCGGCTTTCCGCAATGTACACATACATCGGAAAGTGTTTCCTGCTCAAACGGCATACATCTTGTGGTGGCTCCCGTCTCATCCTTTATAGCTGTTTCGCAGGCTTCATCACCGCACCACATAGCCTTGATAAATCCCGGCTTATGTTCAATTATATCGGTAAACTCATCCCAATCGGTTGCTGTATATGTATGAGAGTCTCTGTGTGCTTTTGCACGTTCAAACATATCCTTCTGCATTTGCTCAAGCATTTCTCCAACCTTTTTATTTAATTCATCAAACGGAACAACAACCTTTTCTCTTGTATCACGTCTTACAACTACAGCCTGTCCGGCCTCTATATCCTTCGGTCCGACTTCAACACGAAGCGGTATTCCTCTCATTTCCTGCTCAGCAAACTTGAAGCCCGGATTCTTATCGGAAGAATCAACCTTAACCCTGTAATCCGAAGCAAGCAACTGTCTTAACTCTTCCGCTTTATCAAGCACGCCTTCCTTCTTTTGCATGATCGGGACAATCATAACCTGAACAGGTGCTACCTTAGGTGTAAGAACAAGCCCGCTGTCATCACCATGAACCATGATAAGTGCACCTATAACTCTTGTAGTCATACCCCATGAAGTCTGATGTACATACTGAAGTTTATTATCTTTATCGGTATATTGTATCTCGAAGGCTTTTGCGAAACCATCACCAAAATTATGGCTGGGACCCGATTGAAGTGCCTTACCGTCATGCATAAGTGCCTCAACAGTATATGTTGCCTCCGCGCCGGCAAATTTTTCCTTTTCTGTCTTTCTTCCCTTAATAACAGGAATAGCAAGGTAATCCTCAAGGAAATCGGCATACACATTTAACATTTGAATAGTTCTTTCCTCTGCCTCTTCTGCGGTAGCATGTGCAGTATGCCCCTCCTGCCATAAGAATTCTCTTGAACGAAGGAACGGTCTTGTTTCCTTTTCCCATCTTACAACCGAACACCATTGGTTATATACCTTTGGTAAGTCTCTGTAGGATTCAATATCCTTTTTATAGAAATCGCAGAACAAAGTCTCCGAGGTAGGTCTTACGCAAAGTCTCTCCTGGAGTGGGTTAAGGCCACCATGAGTCACCCATGCAACCTCAGGTGCAAAACCTTCCACGTGATCCTTTTCTTTTTCAAGAAGGCTCTCAGGAATAAACATCGGAAGATATACATTTTCAACGCCTGTTTTCTTAAATCTCGCATCAAGCTCATTTTTAATTCTCTCCCAGATTGCAAAGCCAGCCGGCTTGATAACCATACATCCCTTTACGCTTGTATAATCAATAAGTTCTGCCTTAAGCACAACGTCCGTGTACCATTGTGCAAAATCCTCATCCATGGAAGTTATCTGTTCTACTAATTTCTTGTCCTTAGCCATTTTATATCTCCTTATCAATAAATCTAATTTCCATATTTATAACACATTTTTATATCACAGGTTTTAAAACTCATCAAGTTCAATTACATCAAATGCTTTACCATACGGTTCTTTCTTGAAAACCATATGCTCATTTGTAACAGGATGTTCCAGTTCAATTCGTGAAGAAAAAAGCGCAATCTGCTTTATGCCTTTTTTCACATTTTTAAACTCCGGATTATATTTTGTATCGCCCCAGATACCACAGCCCAGATTTGCCATCTGAACTCTTATCTGATGATGTCTGCCCGTCAAAAGTTTAATCAGGACATAAGAGAGCACACCCTCATCGGTCTCAAATTCATCCAAAAGCTCATATATAAGTTCAGCTTTTTTTGCGCCCTCAACCGACTTGTCACATATTTTTGATACATTTGTTTTTTTATCCTTAACCATGTAATCTGAAAGCTCGCCATATTCATCGGGGAGTTCTCCCGTAAGAACTGCTTGATAATACTTTATCATCGTTCCGTCTGTTTGTTGTTTCGAAAGCTTAGCGGCCGACTCCTTGTTTTTTGCAAATATCATAACACCGCCTACCGGTCTGTCAAGTCTGTGAAGCATTGCTACATACGGTTCTTCATTTAAATCCGAATTCTCAAATATATAATTTTTTACAATCGTAACCATATCCTCATCATTTGTTTTATCGCTTTGTGACGGCACTCCTGCCGGCTTAACGCAAGCAAGAATATGGTCATCTTCGTATAAAATATCCAATTTCATTTTTTAGTCCTTCTTCAATGTAAACATACTGCTGCCTGAAGGCTTATCACTTTCCGCTCCTGACGTTTCCGATGTGCTATCGTAAGAATTATTTCCATTTGCATTGTTTGGCTCGTTATTATTCATATTATTTATATTCTGTGTTCCTCCCATATTCTGCTGCTTATAGCTGTTTGAATAAAGGTTTCCGAAAACACTTGACGAATCCGGTCCGCTCTGACCACCCATAGGAAAGTTTGTATTTTGCGGCGGCCTCGGGTCATTGTTTATAGCACTCTTTTGTGCATCATAAAATGCATAACCGGTAATAAAGAATACCGCAAGGCCAAATATAAGTGTTACAAGGTTATCGCTTATAAGACTTCCTGCTACATTAAGACTTATACCATATTTATTTGCAATAGAATTAACAAACAAATATGTAAATACTACTGTAGCAACATATATAGCTCCCGGTATGTACCAACAATTATCAAGTGGTTCGTTTTCATCCGCCTTTGCGGAAACAGATGTAAGGGACCAGTACTCAGCGACTAAAAGTCCGAGAAGCAATATAATACCTAATGTAACTCCCGGTACAAATGACATAAGTCTTAACATATATAAAGCAACAATTCCGGCAGCAACTGAAATAGCTATACTTAGTATCTTTATGCTACCATGAAATCTATACGTATCTCCAATAAACAGAGCATAAGCGCATATTCCTTCAAGCACCGCCATACCAAGGCCTATAATCATTCCAAGTGTTTCAATTTCACCCGTAAAAACATTTATGAGTGCAAACAAAGTTTGAATAGCCCATAATATTCCTGCCAGAATATACAATGTAGTATTGTTTTGTCTCATAATATTCCCCCTCCATTTAGTGATTAATAAACGTAGCTTATATTATACTTCTATTTACTCAAAAAATCCATACCTTATTATTTTCAATCGCAAAAATTACACCCCGGTTGCAAATATAATAAATCATTAACAAGCATAATTATAATCAGGTCAAAAAATGTCATCATTCAAAAAAGACTGCAGACCAGTATCCGCAGCCTTTATAATTATTTCATTTGCTATTCGAATCAGGTTTTACAATCCGTTTGCAACATCCACAAGATACTGACCGTAAGCAGTCTTCATAAGCGGTTCAGCAAGCTTAAGAAGTTGTTCCTTGTCAATAAATCCACGTCTGTATGCTATCTCCTCGATACATGAAATGTACATACCTTGTCTTTTCTGGAATGCTGCCACAAAATCAGCCGCGTCAAGAAGCATATCATGGTTACCTGTATCAAGCCAGGCAAAGCCTCGTCCAAGAGTTTCTACCATAAGGTCTCCTCTTTCAAGATATACATTATTTACACTTGTAATCTCAATCTCGCCTCTTGCAGATGGCTTAACATTTTTAGCTATTTCCACTACGTCATTGTCATAGAAATAAAGTCCCGGCACAGCATAATTTGACTTTGGATTTTCCGGTTTTTCTTCGATTGATAAAGCCTTTCCGTTTTCATCAAATTCTACAACACCGTATTCTCTCGGATCCTTTACATAGTATCCGAATATTGTTGCACCCTTTTCACGTGATGCGGCACTTCTTAATACCTTTGAAAAGCTCTGACCATAGAAAATATTGTCACCGAGTACAAGTGCAACACTATCATCTCCGATAAACTCTTCGCCGATAATAAATGCATCGGCAAGTCCTCTCGGAGTTTCCTGAATCTTGTATGAGAACTTCATACCAAGTTGTGAACCATCACCAAAAAGCTCCTCAAATGTAGGCAAATCTCTTGGTGTGGATATTATAAGTACCTCTCTTATACCCGCAAGCATAAGAGTCGAAAGCGGATAATAAATCATCGGCTTATCATAAACAGGCATAATCTGCTTTGACACTGCCTTTGTTAGCGGATAAAGTCTTGTTCCCGAACCACCTGCTAAAATAATTCCCTTCATGGCAAAACTCCTCCTTTTATTTTCCTGCGTACATATCCTCATAATATTTCTGATAATCACCGCTGGTTACATTTTTCATCCAATCCTCATGCTCAAAGAACCATGCAATTGTCTTTCTGATACCCTCAGCAAACATCGTCTCAGGGAACCAACCGATTTCAGCCTTAATCTTATCAGGAGCTATGGCATACCTTCTGTCGTGACCTTTTCTGTCTTCTACGTAAGTAATCAAATCCTTTGATACAAGTTCTTTTCTCGGATCACCTTCCGGAAGCATCTCCTGAAGAGTATCTATTATAATGTTAATAATTTCAATATTCTGCTTTTCATTATGTCCACCGATATTGTAAGTTTCAAAAAGCTTACCCTGTTCCTGAACCATATCTATAGCCTTTGCATGATCCTCAACAAACAACCAGTCACGAACATTCTTTCCGTCGCCGTATACAGGAAGCTTCTTACCCGAAAGTGCGTTGTTGATTATAAGCGGGATAAGCTTCTCAGGGAACTGATAAGGACCGTAATTGTTACTGCAGTTAGTTATATTTGCAGGGAACTTATAGGTATCCATATAAGCCTTGACAAGCATATCCGATGAGGCCTTACTTGCTGAGTACGGACTATGCGGATCATAAGGTGTAGTCTCATAGAAAAATGCATTGTCATCATCAGGAAGTGAGCCATAAACCTCATCAGTCGAAACATGAAGGAACTTCTTTCCCTCCTTGAATCCGCCATCCGGGAGCTCCCATGCAGCCTTCGCACAATTAAGCATAACTGCAGTTCCAAGTACATTTGTCTGAACAAAAACCTCAGGATTTTTTATACTTCTGTCAACGTGTGACTCAGCAGCAAAATGCACAACTCTGTCTATATCATTTTCAGCAAAAATTTTTGCAATAGCATCCTTATCACAGATATTTGCCTTAACAAATGTATAATTGTCTCTATTTTCAACATCCTTTAAATTCTCAAGGTTTCCTGCGTAAGTGAGCGCATCAACATTGATAATCCTGATCTCATTATCATATTTTTTAAACATGTAATGAATGTAATTTGAGCCGATAAAACCTGCTCCACCTGTTACAAGATATGTTCTCATTCTTCATCCTCCTAATATCCGGCACGAGTCAGCACCGAAACAACCCTTGACGGAGTTTAGATGCCTCACATACCATTTTACGTTCATTCCCTAATTTTCATAATAAATCATTTATAATTATTTCGCAAGGATTTCCTTTAAGATTCGATTTACCTCACCCGGATCTGCCTTTCCTTTCATAGCCTTCATGGTTTGTCCGACAAGGAATCCTATTGCTTTTTCTTTACCGCTTTTATAGTCTTCGACAGACTTAGGATTTGCAGCTACGATTTCTTCAATCGTCTTTGTAAGTGCACCCTCGTCATTTACTGTCTTAAGTCCGTTTTCTTCGACATATTTTTCAGGCTCAATATCGTCTGTAAATACCTTTTCGAAAACTTCCTTGGCTACGGAACCGTTTATAACCTTCTTGTCAACCATATCTATGAGCTTGGCAAGATTTTTAGCTGAGAAGGATATGTCATCCGCATCCTTGTCATGCTCCTTCATAAGTCTCATGGTCTCAACCATAAGCCAGTTGGAAACCTTCTTCGGTTCAGCCCCGAGCGCTATGGTTTCTTCAAAGATGTCAGCCATCTTCTTTGAATTGGTTATAATGTCTATATCATATTCAGGAATACTGTATTCTTCCTTATAACGTATTCTCTTTTCATCACGAAGCTCAGGCTGACGTGACTTAATTTCATCAAGGAATTCGTCTGTTACTATTATAGGAACAAGGTCAGGATCCGGAAAATATCTGTAATCCTGTGCATCTTCCTTTGAACGCATTGCATAGGAATAGCCCTTTTCATCATCCCATCTTCTCGTTTCCTGAATAACTTTTTCACCGGATTCGATAATATCTATCTGTCTTTCTCTTTCATTTTCAATCGCTCTTGCAATAGCCTTAAAAGAATTAAGGTTCTTCATCTCCGTTCTGGTACCGAATTCTTCAGAGCCTTTTTCTCTGATTGAGAGGTTTACGTCCGCTCTCATCGAACCCTCGTTGAGCTTACAATCCGAAGCACCGAGATACTGTATTATAAGTCTTAACTTATCAAGATATGCTATAACCTCTTCCGCAGAGCGCATATCCGGCTCGGAAACTATCTCTATGAGAGGTACGCCGGAACGATTATAATCCACAAGAGAGGTATCGGTAAATGAATCATGTACAAGCTTACCTGCATCCTCTTCCATATGAATCTCATGTATTCTTACAAATTTCTTTTCTCCCTCAACCTCTATCTCTACTTTACCGTCACGGCAGATAGGGAAATAAAGCTGTGATATCTGGTAGTTCTGAGGATTATCCGGATAAAAATAATTCTTTCTGTCAAATTTACCATTTCTTGTTATATTACAATTAGTCGCAAGACCAACAGCAACAGCCTTTTCAAGCACTGCTTTGTTTAATACGGGAAGTGAACCCGGCATACCGGTACAAACCGGACACGTATGTGTATTTGGTTCTCCACCGAACTCGGTAGAACAACCGCAAAATATCTTGGTCTTGGTCGCAAGCTCAACGTGGACTTCAAGTCCTATCACGGTTTCGTATGTCTTTTCCATAATATT
>ODAI011846245.1_pt1 | contig 87890 bp, 45 predicted proteins | sample 1539321 | NCBI WGS metagenome assembly ODAI01 (sample SAMN02144231, study PRJEB22623) | gut metagenome | biome: sheep rumen | host: Ovis aries | place: New Zealand | reverse complement strand
CGTTAACCCGACTTCCATTGTAATCACCAATTCCGACAAGTCGGAGGCTACCACCACCGGCCTCAACGTGAAGGGCGCATACACATTCCAGTGGAAGGCTTGGATGGACATCAGTGGCAAGAAGGAGTGCGAGACCGCACCCGTTACCACTATCGTTACCAACGACAAGCGTACCGTGGAGGCTTACATCGGCAACAAGACCGGCGTATTGCGCACTTGCGACGAGGTTGTAGCTCTCAATGCTACTCCCGCCGAGGCTGGATTCATTGGCACATGGTCTATCGTTCAGGGCAACGAAGACATCATCGCCGCCGCCGAAATCAACGACCCGACCGCCGATGTTACCGTTGGTCTCAATAATACCGTAAAGGTAACTTGGACTGTAACGCCCGATCCCGCAGTAGCCGCCAACGAAGGCCACTGCTCGGCATCCAGCACCATCGCCATCTCCAACGACGTGGTAACACCCACCGTGGTACTCGACGCTCCCGTATGCGACGAGGCTGGCACTGCACATCTCACCGCATCCTACGCCAGTGTAGGCACTATGAAGGGCTCTTGGAGCAAGGTTGCAGAGTCCGCAGTGGGCTCTTACACCACATCCGACGACCTCACAGCCACATACACCGGCATCCCGATGGCTAACACCGTTGACCTCAAGTTTACTTTGACTAACACCGTTGACGGACACTCCTGCGACAAGGATGCCTTCATCACCGTTACCAACGATTACTACAAATTCTCGGCTGGCAACGATGCCACCACCGCTTGCTCCGACGAAATCGACCTCACCGCCGATGCACTCGTTGGCAAGGCTACCGGCGCATGGACGCAGGCTGAGGGTCTGGTATTCTCATCCACCAACCCCGAATACTCCGATACTCCGCTCAACGACCCGAAGGCTCATGTAAAGGGCTTGAGCAATGTAACGCCTACCACACTCACTTGGACTGTCAAGAACGGCAAGTGCCCTGCTACCGCACAGACTGTTACTATCACCAACAATTCTGTGGACGATCCTGTAATCAACAACAAGGAGACCGGCGTACTTTGCAACAACGTTCTCACACTCAACGCCAACCCCGCATCCCCGGCTCGTACCAACAACGTAAAGGGCTACTGGGAGGCTACCGGCGTGGACAAGTGGGAATCCAACAACAACACTACATTCAAAGAAATCTCCACCGTCAACAACATCACTGTAACGATGACCCCGAACTCTCAGGCTCGCTTCAAGTGGCATGTTGACGTGCTCGACCAGCCTGAATGTAGCAAGGTAAGCGACGAGTTTGTAATCTCCAACAAGGCTTACGAGGCTAAGATTCTCGTACCCGAGGCTCAGACCGAATACATCTGCGAAAATTCTTACGTACTCGAGGCTCAGCCCGCCGACAACGCTCAGTACAACGTTCACGGCACTTGGTCGTGGGACGAATCTACTGGAGTAACCCTCGCCGATGGCTACGACAAGTCCAACTCCAAGATCAAGGTAGAAGGATTCAAGGGCGGCGACAACATCCAGTTTAATTGGACTGTTGACGACGGCGCAGACGGCTGCCAAGCCAAGGTTGCTACAAGGACGCTCATCAATGTTGCGCCCGTAGCCACCATCGACCCGCTCCCCGAGCCGATATGCGGTCATGCTGTAACTCTCGTTGCCAACGCTCCTACCGGCGCAACCGGCAAGTGGGAGATGGTATCGGGCGAGGTGGCTGAAAGCGAACTCACATTCGCTCCCCAGGCAGAACTCTCTGACAACGGCAACCGTCTCACCATCTCCAACCTCAAGGGCGGCTCCTACACATTCAAGTGGGTGGTTACTTCCACAAGCAACGCCTCTTGCTCCAACTTTGCAACCATCTCCTTCAACGACAACTCGTTTGAGGTATGGGCAGACGCTTCTTCTGCCAACGCTGCAAAGGCTCATAACACCATCAAGAATGTCTGCGGTCCTGTAACTTCGCTCATCGCTACCGAAGTGGCAGCTGGCGCCGACAACGAGGGTACTTGGACTATGATTGACAATCAGGGTCAGAGCGTGGCTGTAGATGAGAGCATCATCGCTGCCGCCGACATCCACTCCAATACTCCCGCTATCAACAACATCCCTGCTGGCGCAGGCATCACTCTCCAGTGGAATGTTACTCAAAACAATTGTACCACCTCCGACCAAATCACGCTCCGCAACGTTCAGCCGGTTGTCAATATCACTGGCTTGGATTACACCTGCGACGGCACTGTAGAGCTCAATAGCTCGCCCGAAGTGAAGGGCGACAACGCCGACGCTGTATATACCGGCGAATGGTCTGTCAACGACGGCGCAACTGGCAACTTCCGCAACTATGCCGACAATAGTAACAAGGGCTCCATCTTCTACGAGAAGATTGGCCAGCTCAAGGATGTTACCGTCAAGTGGACTGTGGCAAGGGCAGACGATCCCACATGTACCAACTTTGCCACCAAGAAGATTACCAACCAAGACTTTGCAATCGCCGCCGGAGAAAACCGCAATACCAACTGCGTGGATTACGTTACCCTCACCGGCACCAACGACTATGGCACTGGCACTTGGACTGGTCCTAATGGTGTTACCTTCAATTCGGACATCAACGCTACCTCTGGCTCTGATGCCGAAGGCTCTACCAAGATTGTTAAGGCATTTGGTCTCTCTAACGAGCGCACTGGCAACCTCTTCACATGGACTGTACATGTGGACGATGCCAACTACAAGTGCGGTGACAAGGTGGCTAATGTAGTAATCTACAACAACAAGCCTGTTGCTCAGTTGTACGAGATTCCTACATCCAACTGCGATCCGTCGTTTGAACTCAAGGCATACCCGCTCGCCGCAGACGAGACTGGTCTTTGGGATGGTCCGAGCCTCACATACGAGCCCGCCACCAAGGACAGCCCGACTGTAGTAGTTTCTGGATTCAAGTCCAACGAGACTCTCAATTTCACTTGGACTGTTACCCGCATCGTCAACGGTCAGTCTTGCAAGAGCGACCCGGTATCGGTATCTGTAAAGAACGATGCCTTTGTAGCCGAAATCAAGTCCAAGGCCGACCAGCTCGACCACTGCATGACCAATGTAACCCTCGAGGCCGCCAGTCCTACTGTTTACGGTATCGAGCATGGCACATGGTCTTGCTCCAACAGCAGCTTCAAGATGCCTGAGGTGGTTACCAATACCACTATCAAGATTGAAGACCTGCCGTTTGGTCCCACCACATTCCTCTGGACACTCGAAAACTCCTGCGGTGAGAAGTCTGCCGAAATCACTGTTTACAACAACCAGGTGAACGCTCACGCCGGCGACGACGCTACTGTCTGCGGCGATACTTACACCCTCAATGGCAACAGCCCGTCGCCCGCCACTGGCAAGTGGACGCTTGTACGTCAGAAACTCGCTCCTGCCTCTGGCGTTACCCAAATTGCCGGCGAAGGCACTGCCGCCATCAACCAGGTAAGCAACCTCGGTCTTGGCGAGAATGTATTCCGCTGGACTGTTACCAACAACGGCGAGTGCGAAAACTCCGACGAGGTTTCCATCTTCAACCGCTCGTTCACCGTGGACGCCGACACCGACGCCGACGATGTTACCAAGACTCGCGACATATGCTCAGCCAACGGTACTGGCAAACTCAATGCATCCACACTCGCCGAGGGCTACACCGGCTACTGGACGTGGGACGCTACCACCGCCACAATCGACGACGGCGAATCGTCCAACCCGAAGGCTGCATTCACTTTGCTCGCCGACCAGGCTACATTCACATGGCACGTAACCAACAATTACAACTGCCCGGCTGAAGACGAGATTACCATCATCAACCGCAAGCCGAAACTCGACGAACTCGACGATATTGCTGTTTGCAACGACGAGGTATCGCTCGCCGGCTACATCAACAAGCCCGCCGACGAAGTTGGCTACTGGAGCAAGACTTCTACCAACGGCAAGTTTGACGGCAACGCCGACGCCACAAGCGCAGCCGCCGTTACCAAGGTAACCGACCTCAATCAGAATAGCGACCTCACCCTCACTTGGACTGTTTACTACAAGAACGACCAGACCTGTTTCACCTCTGTAAAGCAGAAGGTAGTCAACAACCACTACGTGCCCACCATCAGCGGCACAGAGGCAGATTGCAACGACTTCCGCGACATCACCGGCACATTGCCCGAGGGCTTCGAGGGCGTTTGGGCTGCCGACAATGTTAAGTTTGACGATATCAACGGCGACGGCGACAGCTTCAACGATGCCAAGACCGTTGTACGCAATCTCCAGCCCGGCGACAACTTCATTACTTGGACTGTCAACAGGATTGGCGCAGAGGCTTGTCCCAACAACACTGTTACCAAGAAGTTTGTCAACCAGATGCCTGGCGTGGCTACCATCACCACACCTAACACCGAGGGCTGCTGGGATCCCACGCAGACTGTAACTCTCACCGCCGACGCTCCCGCCACTGGCATCGAGGGCAAGTGGTCCACCACTGGCTCTGCTACCGCTCAGGGCGCAGATAATAAGCCTTCCATCGAGTACGCTAACCTCGATCCCAAGATCCCCAACGTATTCACTTGGACTATCAACTACAAAGGCAAGCCCGATTGCAAATCGACCGCCTCTGTAACGATTACCAACAGCTATGTGAAGCCTGTACTCGATCCCAACAATATGGTAACCACCTGCGACGGCACGGCTACTCTTGCCGCCGACGCTCCCGCTGTGGATTATCCTGACGCTGTAGGCACTTGGTCTGTAATCTCCGGCACTGGCGCTTCGTTCTCCAGCACCGAAGTCGTTACCACCATCAATACCAACACTGTATCCATCTACAACATCCCCGCTGGCGGCGCAACCTTCCAGTGGTATGTAGGACGTGGTACAATTCAGGAGAATGGCGAGTACAAGTGCCACGATGCTCAGACTATCACCATCAAGAACTTCAACGTTCCTGCCGAGGTAACAAGCGTCAACCAGACCATCTGCGGTACTCAGACTGCCAAACTCGAGGCCAAGAGCATCAGCGGCTATGCCGATGCAGAAGGCACGTGGGAGTGCGTAAACAGCACCGCATCCGATATGACCAAGGAGCAGATTACCGCCCTCATCGACAGCCCGCACAGCAACACTGCATTTGTAAGCGGTCTCCCCGTAGGCACACACCAGTTCCAGTGGTCTGTATCCAACGGCGTTTGCAACATCGTAGCTACCGACCTCGCTACCGTTGTAAACGGCACTGCCTCAGCCCTCGCATACCAGGGTTACGAGAACAATGCGACAATCACTGTCTGCGCTCCCGAGTTTGAACTCGACGCTACTCCCGCTTCCGACGGCTACATCGGTACATGGACTGTAGATGGCGGCACAATCGACGCTGCCGACATCAACAACCCGAAGGCCAAGGTAACTGGCATTGCCAACGACGGCTACGCTCTCCTCACTTGGAAGATTACCAAGACCGACGACCTCGAGGGCAAGGGCACCGACTACTGCCCGGCTCAGGGTTCTGTTACTATCCGCAACAATTCTGTTGTAGCTTCCGCTAAGCAGGTGGGCGACGCTTGCAACGGCACTGCCAACCTCGCCGCTTCCTACAACACCGACAATACCAACCTCAAGGGCGAGTGGAGCAAACTCAACGCCGAGGCTAAGGGCGACTTCAACAACGCCGACCACACTCTCCCGCAGATTGGATACGACCTCTCCGAAATTGATGACCTCGGCACTGTAAGTGTCGTATGGACCATCCGCAACGAGCAGGGCAAATCTACATTCAGCGGCGAGTATTGCTCCGGCCAGACCACCGTCACCATCACCAACGACCGCTTCACCAACTTCGTGGCTGGTCAGGGTGGTATGACTGCCTGCAACTCCGACGAATTTGCCATCAAGGGTGCTACCGACCCGGCTATCGTTGGCGACGCTACCGGCTGGTGGACTGCATCCAACGCCAATGTAACATTCGTGGATGCCGACGGCAACGAGGCTTCCACCAAGCCTAATGCTATCGCCAAGGGCATTCCCAACCAGGGCGAGACCATCCTCTACTGGAATATCAAGTACAAGAACTGCGAGGCTAAGCAGAAGTCTATCGTCGTTACCAACCCGACTGTAAGCGACGCTGTAATCAGCGGCTACGAGGACGGCGACCAGATTGCCAACTGCTCAAGCTCTATAAGTCTCGCCGCTGTCAAGCCGGTAGTAGGCAAGGGCTCTTGGAGCAATGTAACCGCTACATGGGCTTCGGGCGATAAGAATACTTACGACGAGTGCTCCGACCAGACCAACATCACGATCTCCGACCTCGCCATCAACCGCCCGACCACATTCACTTGGAACGTGGTTTCGGAACTCGATCCCAACTGCAAGAAATCTACCACCGTCGTAGTCAACAACAACTACTACGAGGCTGTCATCAATTCGCCCAAGACCGACATCAACGTCTGCGGCAGCGAAGCCAAACTCCAGGCTGAAGATGCCAAGGCTAAGTACAACACCACCGGCAACGAGGTGGTTACCACCGCTACATGGTCTTGCGACGATCCCAGCGTTACCCTCAAGGACGGCTTTGCTTGGACAGACCCGATTATCGAGGTTACTGGCATCAGGGCAGAAGCTCCCGCCACATTCACTTGGACGGTGGACGGCGCATGTGGCTCCGATACCAAGACCGTAAAGGTAACCAACATCTCCGTAACCGCCAACGCTGGCGCCGACCTCTACTCCTGCGACCACACCGCAGAACTCCATGCTGTAGATCCCACATCCGGCAAGGGTCATTGGGAGATTCTCACCGGCAATACCAAGGATCAGGTGGTATTCGTTGACGGCTCCACCGAGGCTTACACCAAGGTTACAGGTCTCAATGGCAACGACTACACATTCAAATGGGTGGTAGAATCGCAGGCGGACCCGACCAACTGCAAGGCTGAGGATGACGTTACCGTACACGACAATTCGTTTAGCGTAGTGGCAGACCAAATCGCTGGCGCTCGCGCTACCATCGAAAACTGTGGCCCGGTAATGACGCTCAATGCCACCTCTACTTCCGGCACTGGCACTTGGACGCTCTCCGACGGTACTACAATACCGACCACCGAATCTGAAACTGACCTCTGGATTTCTGATGCCAACAACGCTCAGGCTACCCTCCACAACATCCCGACCAATGGTGTTACCATCTACTGGAAGGTGGCTCAAAACAACTGTCCCGCCGAAGACTTCATGGTAGTATCCAACGTGAAGGAAATCGCTGGCATCACTCTCAACAAAGCTGATATTTGCGACGGTAATGTAACCCTTACCGCCACCAATACTCTCTCCGACATCCTCACCGGCAAGTGGGAGAAGGTGAGCGCAACTGCATCCGGCGACTTCGAGGACAAGGCCACCAAATCGACGACCCAATCCATCGTTTACTCGGGCATCAACCCGCAGTCGTCTGTGGATGTCAAGTGGACTGTTACCAGGAAACTCGCCAACGGCGAATACTGTGTATCCGATCCCGCCATCAAGACCCTCACCAACCACGAGTTTACATTCTCTACCAAGGGCAATGAAAACACCCAGAACTGCACCGACACTTACACTCTCGTAGGCGATGCCAATGGCGGCGTAGGCGTTTGGACTTCCAAGACCAACGGCGTTGTAGTTCCCGACCACGAGGCTTCTTCTCACGTGGAGGTTACTGTAACGGGTCTCAAGAACGACCTCGCTGGCAATGTGTTCACTTGGACTGTCCAGAACGAACACTGCCCGGCACAGTCTCAGGATGTTACTATATTCAACAACAAGCCTGTTGCTCGTCTCTACACTCAGGACGGCACCACTTGCGACGAGTCTGTTACTATCAAGGCTTACGAACTCGGCATGAACGAATCGGGCGACTGGACCGTATTTGGCGACACCCCGACCGTTACTCCCACCGAGACCGACAAGCACATCATCGCTGTTACCAACATGACGCCCAACCAGGAGGTTACCTTTACTTGGACGCTCACACGCAACAACAATGGTCAGTCTTGTAGCGACCAGGCTTCCGTAAAGATTACCAACAGGTCTTACGAGGCTGTAATCATCACCAAGGCAGCAGATTACGACAACTGTATCTCCGGCGTAACCATCAAGGCCGAGGATCCCGCCAACTACGGTATGCCGGGCATCGGACGCTGGACCACCAACAATGACTACGTAACCAGCCAAATCACCGAGGAGATGGTTTCCCACCCGATACTCACCATCAAAGATTTGCCGTTCGGTACTGTAAGGTTCACTTGGACGCTCAATAACGACCGCGAAGACAAGTCGAAGTCGTGCGGCGACAAGCAGGCTACCATCGACTTCACCAACAACCAGGTGAACGCTCACGCCGGCGACGACGTAGAGTTCTGCGCCGCATCTGGCTCGCTCAACGCCGAAAAGCCCACCGCTGGCACTGGCGTATGGACTATGAAGGCGGAGAATGGTCAGGAAAATGCACCTACTTCGGGCGTTACCTCCATCATGAACTCCACCAACTACTCTACCATCGTCAACAACCTCGGCCGTGGCAAGAACAACTTCGTATGGACTGTTACCAACGGCGAGTGTGTAAGCGAGGATGAGGTTACCCTCTACAACCGCACATTCGACATCGATGCCGATACTTACGCTGGCAACGACAAGACTCGCAACATCTGCGGCACTACCGGCAACCTCGCCGCCAAGTCTATCGACGGCGACTGCGAAGGCCACTGGGAGTTCAATGAGAACGAAATCACCGTCGATGATCCCACCAACGCATCGTCCTCATTCACCCTCAAGGCCGAGCAATCTACCCTCACATGGGTAGTGGAGCGTCAGCCCGCCATCGCTGGCAACGCCACCTGCCGCCTCACCGACGAGGTTACAATCATCAACCGCAAGCCGGTAGTACCCGAACTCATCGCTTACAATACTTGCGACGACGAGGTAACTCTCGACGGCCCGATTGCCAAATCTACTTCCGAATCCGGCGTTTGGAGCAAGTTTGATGCCAATGGCAAGTTTGAAGGCACAGACGCAAGCTCCGTCAAGGCTGCTTCTGTAAAACTCACCAAGCTCAACCCGGCTTCCAAGGTAGAACTCACTTGGACTGTAACATCCGACGTACTCGCTGCATGCTCTACGTCCAAGAATGTTACCGTTACCAACTACCACTTCCAGCCCACCATCAGCGGCAACCTCTCCGATTGCAGCAACGAGCGCACTATCTCCGGCACGTTGCCCACATCGCTCGAGGGTTACACCGGCGTATGGAACGGCGCGGCTACATTCGAGGAGATTGCCCTCGACGAATCCATCAAGGATCGCAAGTCGGCTAAGGTAACCAACCTCCAGCCCGGCGACAACTACATCTCCTGGACTGTACAGCCATCCGCTTACGACGGATGCGCTGGCAAGAATACCGCCACCGCCAATGTAATCAACCTCAAACCCGGAGTGGCTTCCATCGCAATGGACGACCTCGTAGATTGCTACGCGCCGACCACCATAGTAAATCTCACTGCCAATACTCCGCTCGACGGCGTAAAAGGCAAGTGGACTACCACCGGCAAGGCTGACTTCGTGGACGATCTCCAGGAATCCACCGCCGTTCAGGTTACCAATATCGATCCCAACAACCCTGTAACATTCAGGTGGACTATCTACCGTGGCGACGACGATGTAAACTGCACCGACTTTGCCGAGGTAATCGTTACCAACAATTACGTAAAGGCAGAGCTTGACGAGAACAATCTCACCACATCCTGCGACGGCACTATCAACCTCGGTGCCAAGGACAACTCCGCTGTTTACAACGGTTCTACCGGCTACTGGACAGTATCTACGGAAGGCGTTTCGTTCGACAAGGACGACGCTACCGCCACCTCTTCGGTTGCCAACAATGTTACTGCATACAACATCCCCGCTGGCGGCGCAACATTCAAGTGGACTGTAGAGCGCAACGGCTGCAAGGATTCCAAGGACATCCTCATCAACAACAACTTCGTAGAGGCTGCTCTCAATATGAACAACCCGCTCATCATCTGTAATGAGGATGAAGCCGTACTCGAAGCCAAGAGCATCGAGGCTTACACTGACGCCGAAGGTACTTGGGTATGTACCTATTCTTCTGAGTCCGACATCACCAAGGAGATGATCAACAGCGACAATGCCAAGAAGTACATCCAGGACGTACACGCCGCAAGGACTTCTGTAAAGGGTCTCAAGCGTGGCTCGTTCAAGTTCCAGTGGGTGGTTACCAACAAGGGTATCTGCCCGCAGAAATCTGATGAAGTCGAGGTTAAGAACATGTCCAAGACGGCTGTTGCTGAAATAGGTCAGCCCGACGGTGCAATCATCAATATCTGTGAGGACAATTACACCCTCAAGGCTACTTCGGCTGCTTCGTTTGGTGCTGATTACGAAGGCACATGGACTGTAAGCGGCGCAACTATCGCTCCCGAAGACATCCACAATGCCAACGCCAAGATTAGTGGCATCACTTCCAACGGCTTCGCAACTCTCACATGGTCTGTTTCCAATGCTAACGGAGACTGCCCGGCTACCGGCACAATCACCGTCCGCAACAACCACATCGATGCTGTTGCTTACCAGAACGGCACGGCTTGCGACGGCACGGCATCTCTCATCGCTTCATACGATGACACCAACGAAAACCTCTCTGGCGAATGGAGCACAGTAGGTGGCGACGACAGCAAGTTTGTAGGCGACCGCAAGAAGGGCACCATCACTTACGACCTCAGCAATGTTGCAGAACTCAGCTCCGTAACAATGCGCTGGACTTTGACCCACGCTGTACCTGGTGCCAAGGAGTGTCAGTCTGTAAAGGACATCGAAGTAATCAACGACAAATACACCAACTTCTCTGCCGGCATCAACGACAAGGCTGACTGCCACGGCAACAATACATTCCAGCTCAACGCTACTCCGCTCATCGAGAACGCTGTCGGCTACTGGACTGTAAGCCCGGAGACTGTTGGATTTGAATCCTCTAACCTCGAAAAGTATCCCGAGGGCAGCAACGATCCCAAGGCCAAGGCTATCAACCTCAGCACCACCGTCAACAACCAGTTTGTATGGCACGTGGCTTACAAGGATTGCCCGGCTGTGGCTTCCGATCCGATTATCATCGAGAACCACTCTGTACCCACCCCGAGGATTTCAAGCGAGTTCGACGACGTTATCTGTACTCAGACTATCACCCTCGAGGCAGAGATGCCCGCCGCTCCCGCTAAGGGTTACTGGTCAGACGCTGTAGTTGACTGGTACGCCAACGGCGCAGTGGCTGAATACGCCGATGCTTCGTCGCTTGCAAGTGTCAAGATTGGCAACCTGCCGAGGAATGGCAAGACCACCTTCCGTTGGAATGTTGTCAACGGCGATTGCTCTGACTTCGCTGAGATTACTGTCGAGAACAAGAATTACGAGGCAGTCATCAACAGCCCGAAGGAGAACGCAGTCAATATCTGTGGCGACCAAATCAAACTGTCCGCACAGGAAGTTACTGGCGTGGCTGGTCGCTGGTCCTGGAACAACGACAATATCACCGTCGTAGAAGGCGATGCTAATAGTGATGCTTCTATCGTTGTCAAGGGCATCGATGCTGGCGTTACAAGGTTCACTTGGACTGTTGGCAAGGAAGGCGAGCTCTGTGGCGAGCGCACAGCTTACGTGGATGTCAAGAGCATCGGCGTAACATCCAAGCCCGGCTCCGATATGATTGCTTGTACACACGACGGCGGCATCCTCGACGCTACTCCCGCTGAGAATGGTACTGGACACTGGGAACTCGTTTCCGGCTCCAACAAGGACAATGTGGTATTCAACGCCAACTCCAACTACACCACCGTTACCAATATGAACGGCGGTTCGTACAAGTTCAATTGGGTTGTTGAATCCTCCGCTACCGACAATCTCACTGGCAAGAAGTGCCAGGATACCAAGTCGGTAATCATCAATGATGTTACATTCGTAGTGGATGCCGATACCGACGAAGATACCAAGACTCACCGCATCTGCGGCACCGAAGTTACCATCAACGGTTCTATACCTAACGCTGAGACTGGCTCCGGCAAGTGGACCATCAATTCGGGCGCAAGGTTTGCCGACGAGACTCAGTCCACCAACTACAACTGCAAGTTTGTTGGCATCGAGACCGAGGCTTCTCTCACTTGGACTGTTACCGAAAGCACCTGTCCCAAGTCTGACGACATCACCATCGTAAACCGTCAGCCCAAGGCTCAGGCCACCATCGCTTACGAGACCTGCGACGGCAACGTACAGCTCTCCGCTACTCCGATGGAGGGTTACAACTCTTACTGGCGCATCAACAGCGCAAGCACCGGCAACTTCAAGAGCGGCGCATCTAAGGCTGTATTCAACGACGTATTCGAGCACATCCACGAAAATAGCACCGTGAAGCTCGACTGGGTTGTTGAGGCCAATGATCTTGCTGGTTGCGAGGCTGTCAAGACCGCTACTCTCATCAACCGCGCTTCTACGCCGATTGTTACTGCTCCTGCTTATACCTGCGACGACAAGGCTATTGCCACCGCATCCGAATTGCCCGAAGGCTTCAAGGGTGAGTGGTCGTCGTCCGATGGTCTCACGTTCGATCCTGTGGACGGCACTATTACCAACATCTCTGGTCTCAAGGCTGGCAAGTCCAACACCATCCGTTGGACTATCAACACCATCGAGGAAGGCTCTATGCAGTGCAACTCTTACGCCGAGGCTCAGATTATCAATGTCAACCCGGGTACAGCCAAGATTATCGCGCCCACCGAGACTATGGTATGCGACAGCAAGGTTCAGCTCACCGCTCAGTACCTCGACGATGAGAATGTGATAGGCGAGTGGACCACCACTTCTACCGGCGCAATGATTGAGGGTCAGAATGTCAATTCGACCATCACTGACAATACCGTAATCTCTTACGACCGTCTCTCGCCTGACAACAACGTATTCCGTTGGAGGATTTACCGTCCGGCATACGACGGCAAGATTACCTGCGACGACGTGGCTGATGTCATCACCATCGTCAACAACAACGTAACCGCTGGCAAGGCTCTCACCGACGCTACCTCTTGCGACGGCACTGCCGACCTCGTGGCTGACAACCTCAATTCCATCAATACCGGCAATGTCTGGGGCAAGTGGACTTCGCTCTCCGGCCGTGCTGTTGAGGAAGAGGCCAACTACTCCACCAAGGTTGTGGGCATACCTGTCAACAGCTCCGACACTTACACATGGACTGTTTACAAGGGCGATCCAGATGGCAAGTACTGCACAAGCACGCCAGTATCCATGAAGGTTACCAACTACCAGGTATTGCCTGTTGTTACCAAGACCACCGCGCCTATCTGCGACGAAACCACCACTATCAAGGCTGTTTCGGTATCGTCTTACGGCAGCGACGCTCACGGTTACTGGAGCCTCGAAGATTGGCCCAAGACTCGCATCCCCAACAAGGAAGCCATCAAGTTCAATGCTACCGACAACGAGACCACCGTTGAAGGCATGACCGAGACTGGCGACTACACCTTCCGTTGGAACGTTTACCGCACCGTCGATGGCAAGGACATCTGCAAGACATACGACGACGTGGTAGTCAACAACGCTATGATTAAGGACATCTACGCTAACCCGGCTTCCGACGTAAGCGTCTGCGGCACAACTGCTCAGATGAATGCATCCTCGCAGGATCCGTCCGCTCAGGGCACTTGGACTTCGCTCACCGCTGGCTTCGAGGATAGCAATATCGAGGATATCCACGCTTGGAATACCTTTGTCAACAACATCCCGAATACTGGCGTAACACTCCAGTGGACTCTTGACAATGGCTCTTGCTCCAAGTCGGCTTCTGTGAAACTCTACAACGACAAGATTGTTCCGCTCATCACTGTGGAGGCTACTCTGCTCGACGACGGTACATACTCTATCTGTGGCGACGAGGTGAAACTCACTGCATCCAACTCGCTCGATGAGAATCTCACCGCTACTTGGCGCACCATCAGCGACGGCCATTGGACCACCAACGAGGCCATCGACGGCGAAGGCTACAAGACCACTACTGGCAAGACCGTTACTTTGGGCAAGATCAACAGCGGCTCGTCCGTAGAGGTAGAGCTTGTACTCAACCACAAACTCGCCGACGATATGACCTGCCCATCCAAGGCTTCAGTAAGGATTACCAACTACGACTACAACCTCCAGGCTGGCTACGCACGCAAGACCAACTGCAAGGATGAGTTTGCGCTCACCGAGGCCAATGCTCCTGCCGAGGCTCGCGTATGGTGGGAATCCAACGTACCCGGCGTAACATTCTCGCAGGGCGACGGCGAGGCCAACGCTATTGCTGGCAACATTGTCAACAAGACCGTGGCTCAGAACCTTACAAAGTCTGTGGATCACACATTCACTCTCCACGCTGATTACAATGGCTGTCCCAAGACTGCCAATGTCAAGATTACCGACAACAATGTGGACGACGCGTTCATCGCACCGATGCCCGCTGTTACTTGCGACAAGAATGTCAACCTCTCTGCCAACGCTCCTGTGGCTGGCAAGGGCGCGTGGTCATTCATGCCGACTTCCATCAGGTATGTAAGTGGCACCAATACCGACAATGTGGTAACAGTTACCCACTTGCCGGAGAATGCCGAGGCCACCTTCGTATGGACTATCTTCAATGACGACCGCTCCTGCTCGCACGCTTCTGAGCCTGTCAAGATGCTTAATAAGAGCTACACCAACAGCATTGAGACTCCCGACCAGACTGTCTGCGACAATAGGATTGCTCTCGACGCCAAGGACGTAGCCAATGTTTACGGCATCAAGGGCTGGTGGACTGCCGACAATGCAGCAGTTTCCGAGGCCATCGCCGCAAGCAGCGAGAATCCGTCTATCGTGGTTGACCTGCCCGCCAATGCTGTAGTAACATTCACATGGCACGCTCAGCACGTAGGCGACGACCTCACTTGCAACGACGATCCAAAGTCGGTGGTTATCACCAACGAAAGCCTCGTTGTTACCGCCAAGGTATCTGAGAAATACGAAAACAATACCACCTGCGACAACGACATCGAACTCGTAGGCTCCATCCTTCCCGCTGGTGGCGAAGGCGAGTGGACATGTGTTGGCGGCATCGACGCCGACAAGGTGACATTCTCGCCCAACGCTTCCAACTACAAGGTAACGGCTCACAACCTCAAGAGTGGCGACTACCAGTTCTACTGGACTGTGAAGTCGGCTGCTAAGGTTGCCGACCCGACCAAGGGCTGCGAAGTTCCGTCCAATATGCTCACCGTACACGCCAACGGATTCACTGTTGACGCCGACAAGGCTGCCGACGACATCACCAAGACTCGTCAGGTATGTAGCCAGACTGTTGCCGTACAGCCCTCTACAATCAAGGCTGGCAGCACAGTGGCTTGGGTAGGCGCATCCTACACCGAGGACGTCAATGGCGCAATCGTAGTTGACATGGAAGGCAAGTCGTCTGTACGCCTCGATTACACCGAGACCGCTACCAACGGCTGCTCCGCTACCGACTACGTAACCCTCATCAACGTACAGCCCACCGCTACCGCCGACATCGCTTACAACACTTGCGACGGCACAGCTGAGCTCACCGCTGGCAATATTGAGCCTGGCACCAAGGGTTACTGGGAGAAGGTTTCCGACGCTTACAGCGGCTCCTTCGATTCCAATACTCAGGTATCGCGCATCGAGTACGACGGTGTACACAACACTATGATTTACGGTGTTGCCGACAATTCCGAGACCAAGCTCCGTTACGTAGTGGAGATTGCAAGCGACGCCACCTGCTCCAATAGCGTGGAGGCCACTGTTATCAACCACAGGTTTATCCCGACTATCACAGCCAACGCTGTAGTCTGCGGCGACGAACTCGCAATTGAAGGCAAGGCTCCTGCATACGGCACTTACACTGGTGTATGGGCTGGTTCTGGCCTCACATTCGAGCAAGTAGCCGACGAGAGCAACAAGGTGGTTGTCAAGGGTCTCGTCCACGGCAACAACAATATCACCTGGACTGTTAAGGATTCTTACGGATGTCCCGACAACGTGGCTTCGTTCACCATCGACAACGTACAGCCCGGCGAGGCTAAGATTATGATGAGCGACCTCGACAAGGAAGTTTGCGACGGCAAGGTAACTCTCATGACCAAGGAACTCGAGCCTGGTGTCATCGGCAAGTGGACCACCACTTCCAGCGCATTCGTCAAGGGTACTCAGGTGGCTTCCACCATCATCACCGGCACTTCGGTTGATTACGAGAACCTCAATGGCAACGACAACACCTTCACTTGGACTATCTACCGCGAGGGTCATGAGCTCGACTGCGCTCAGAAGGATCAGGTTGTCATTGTCAACAACCACATCGAGGCTGGCAACATCTTGAATAAGACTGTTACCTGCGACGGCAGCATCGAACTCGAAGCCGAGCCCATCGTTGACAAACTCGCTAACGGCAAGTGGACTTCCGCATCTGGCATCGCTGTCATCGACGGCACGACAGAGCACAAGGCCATCGTAAACGGCATCGCAGTCAACGAATCTCAAAACTTCATCTGGACTGTTACCAAGGGCAAGAGCGGCAAGTGCTACGATTCCAAGACTGTTACAGTATCCAACTACCAGGCCGACGCTACACTGCCCGAATCTGAAATCGTAATCTGCGGCACTACCGCAGAACTCGTGGCAGACGCCATCAGCCACATGGGCGACAATGTTCACGGCGAGTGGACTTCTACGCAGCCCATGAGCGGTGCCGACAATGTAAGCATCCAGAATGAGACCAGCAACCGTGCTACCGCCATCAACCTCAATGTTACTGGCAAGTACGTATTCACTTGGAGCGTATGGCGCGAAATCGCTGGCAAGCAGGAGTGCAAGACCTCCAAGGAACTCATCGTTACCAACTCGATGCTTGAAGTAGATGCCGATACTCAGGTAGAAGGCAAGGCTACAAACACCTGCGGCGATACCTACATGCTCCACGGTCAGACTATCACTGGCACAGAAGGCGAATGGTCTATCAAGAGCGGCGACCCGGAGAGCATCGTTATCTCTGATAAGAATGATGCCAATGCCACCGTTACTGGTGTTACTACCAACGGCATCACCCTCACATGGACTGTTAAGCGTCCCGACGGCACTTGCCCGGCTTCCGACGACATCACCATCTACAACGACTTCGTTCAGGCTGGCGCAACATTCTCTGAGCCGGTATGCGAAGGCAAGGTAGTGCTCACCGCTGCCAACGACGTGGCTCACACTACCAACCTCGACGGCTGGTGGGAGATGGGCAAGTCCACCACTGGTAAGTTTGTGGATGCCGATGGCAACGAAATCGCTGGCAAGGTTACCGATCAGGTAGTTACATTCGCTGGCATACCTGAGGGCGCAACTGCCGAACTCACATGGCATGTGAAGCGTACCGATGGCAAGCAGTGCGAAGACAGCAAGCTCCTTACCATTGTAAACAAGGGCTTCAGCTTCACCGCTGGTGCTAATGACGTAACCAACTGCTCCGACGAGTACGAAATGAAGGCTTCTCTGCCCGCTGGCGCTACCGGCTACTGGTCTTGCAACAATGCTGTTGAGTACATCACATCTGACGCTGAGAAGTATCCCGACGGCATCAACGACCCGCACGCTACTGTCAAGGGCTTGAGCAACGCCACAGTCAACGTATTCACTTGGAATGTAAGTGCAAACGGCTGCTCCGACGCTGCCCGCGTTGAGATTGTCAACAACTCTGTATCGCCCGCCGAAATCTCCACAAGGGATCACGCCGAGTGCCAGACCGACTTCGTTCTCAACGCCACCAAGCCTGCTCAGGGCAACGGCAAGTGGAGCACTTCCACCAACGGAATCACCTTCACTTCCAACCTCAGCGGCGACGAGGCTAATATCGGCGCATCTGCCAACAACGTTACCGTCCATGGCATGAGACCCAACACCGAGGCTATCTTCGTATGGACTGTAAGCCGCGACAATGGCAACGGTCTGGTTTGCAGCGACAGCAAGTCTGTTACCATCAACAATACTCACTACGAGGCTCATATCCTCACCCTCACCGACAACAACGGCAAGGGCACTGTGAAGACCGTCTGCAAGCCCGAAGTTGAGCTTCTCGCCGAGGATTCTAAGTCTAAGTACAATGTACCTGGCTACTGGACCGCCGACAGGCCTGTTACTGGTCTTGTATCTGGCGAAGACGCCAAGACTCAGAATACCAATGTATCTATAAGCGTATCCGACCTCCTCAGCGGTGCTACCACATTCACTTGGAATGTTGACAACGGCTCCTGCGGTCTTGAGACTGCATCCATCATCGTTACCAACGATGTGGTAACAGCAAACGCTGGCAAGGACATTGCCGCTTGCGGTAGCTCGTCCGAACTCAATGCAGACGTACCCGCCATCGGCACTGGCTCTTGGGAGTGCATTGCTGGCACCAACAAGGAGAATATTACATACGACAATACCGAGGCCAACAACTACCACACCGGCATCAATGGTCTCACCGGCGGCAACTACACATTCCGCTGGACTGTTAAGTCGGTTGGCGACATCCAGTGCTCGGCATACGACGACGTTGTAGTATCGATGAACCAGTTTACCGTGGATGCCGACCGCACCACCAACGATGACTTCCGCTACATCTGCGGCGACGAGGCCACTATCCAGGCTTCCGTACCGATGGGCGATGGCTGGTGGACTGTTCAGCCCGCTACTCTGACCGACAACATCAATTCTATCAACGGTGTACCCAACGAAATCAAGGTAAGCGGCATCACTTCTTCGGCTGTATTCACATGGCACGAGAGGCGCAACGGCTGCGAGGCTGAAAACTCCATCACCCTCTACAACCGTCAGCCGCAGGCTATCGCAGTTGATAAGTACTACACCTGCACTGGCAACGACGTACAGCTCACCGCTACTCCCGCAGCTGCCGGCACCACCGGCCACTGGGAGGAGGAACGCGACTACGTAGGACACTTCATCAACGCCGAGAACCCCGACGCTGTTTACACCGGCATGGATGCCAACAGCACCGTTACCCTCAATTGGGTGGTTGTTGACGAATTGATGACCAACTGCACCAAGTCGTTCCCGGTTACTGTTACCAACTTCAAGTACGAGCCGTCTATCTTCGTAAACGACGAGGTAATCTGCGCCGACAAGGTAGAGCTCCGTGGCAGCATCCCTGCCGAGGGCTTCACCGGCAAGTGGACTCCGGCAAACAACGACGAAATCAAGTTTACCGACGAGACCAACCCGACCACAACGGCTCAGAAGCTCGCACTCGGCGACAACAGGATTGTTTGGTCTGTTACCAACGAGGGCGGTGAGGGCATCCCGACCTGTACCAACACGGCTGAGATTACCATCACCAACAATCTGCCTGGTGTTGCCAAGATTCTCACCACCAAGACTTACACTTGCGACAATACCATCACCCTCAAGGCTGAGGCTATCGGTGGCGATGTAAGCTACGAGTGGAGCACCGTTGGCGGAGCACAGAAGGAGCTCGTTTACGACGACAACAACAATGTAATCCCCAACCAAATCAAGTACAACACGCTTGATCTCGACAAGAACATCTTCAAGTGGAGAATTTGGAAGGGCTCTTGCTCCGACGAGGCCGAAATCTCTATCTTCAACAATTATGTAAGTGCGAAGATCGACTACGCCGACAAGGTAAGCTGCAACAATACCGCAACTCTCCAGGCTGAGGACAACACCGTGGCATTCCCCGGTTCCATCGGCACATGGGAGTCGCTCAATGGCAGCACATTCGGCGACGGCGACAATACCATCACCAACGACCACGCTGTATCTGTCAAGAATATCCCGTCCACTGGCGACGTATTCACTTGGACAGTTAAGAAGAGCGACGCTGTTTCTGGTGGCGAGTGCAAGGACGTTAAGACCGTCAACATCCTCAATTACTACATCGAGGCAGAAATCCTCACCGAGGACAAGACCATCTGCAAGTCGGAGGAATCTCTCCAGGCCAAGAACGTATCCGGCTACGGTACTACTGCTCGCGGCTACTGGGCTATCGAAGATTACCCGTCAAGCAAGATTGAGAATGTTGACAACATCAAGTTTGAGGATTCCGACAATTACAATACCACCGTATCCGGCATGACCGCCAACGGCGAGTACGTATTCTCTTGGAATGTTTACCACGAACTCAATAACGGTGGCAACACTGAGCGCACCTGTGTACAGAAGGATATCGTAAGGTTCACCAACATCATGTTTGATGTAGATGCCGACCTCGTAGATGCCGACAACAAGGTGAACACCTGCAATACCTACTACGACCTCAACGCTACACCGCTCACCGACGGCAGGACAGGTCACTGGGAGATTCTTTCTTCCAACATCGAGGGGCTCACAATAGACGCACCCGACAGCCCGTCCACCAGGATTACAGGCATCCCGACTTCGGGCGTTTCGCTCCGCTGGGTGGTTGATTCCAAGGACGGCAAGTGTCAGGTACCGAGCGACCTCACCATCACCAACCAGAAGATTGAGCCGGTAGTTACCATCGTGGATGTAGATTGCGAAGGCAACGCTACTCTCCAGGGCAACGAACTCAAAGACGGTCTCACTGGCGAGTGGAGCAAGGCTTCAGTATCTTACGAAGGTCATTTTGCCGACGGCTCTATCAATACGGCCGCTACACAGTACCTCGGCATCCCGACCGGCGCAACTGTTGGCCTCACCTGGAAGCTCACCAACGAGGTATTCGATACCGAGGCTAATAATGGCAAGTTTGCCTGCACATCTGAGAAGACGGTTTACGTTACCAACGGCGGATTCGCTGTAACTGCCGGTCCTAACGACATCACCGACTGCTCCGATACCTACCAGCTCCAAGGCTCGTTGCCCGACGGTGCTACTGGTGAATGGACTTGCTCTGTGGACGACGTTGTTTACACTTCGTCCGATACCGAGAAGTACGCCGACGGCAAGAACGACCCGAATGCTATCGTAAGCAACCTCAGCAACTCTCAGGACAACATCTTCCGCTGGACTGTTGCCAAGGGCAGCTGCTTCAACACCGCCGAGGTAATCATCCGCAACAATCAGCCGAGCGTTGCCAAGATTACCACCGCCAACAACCAGACCATCTGCGACAACAGGATTACCCTCACCGCAGAAGAGCCTATCTACGGCACTGGCTTTTGGAGTGCAGACGCTTCGAGCATCGTATGGTACAATGGCACTGAAAAGGTTGACGAACCCACGATGAGCCAGATTACCGCTACCTCGATGAGGCCCAACAACGATACCAAGTTCACATGGACTGTTACCAAGCCCAACGCATTCTCGCCCGACGACAATGCTACTAAGAACTGTGTATCGACCACCTCTATCACTATAAGCAACCTCTACTACGAGGCAGAAATCTTCACCGCCAAGGAGGAAGGCAAGGCTCGCCAGGAACTCTCTATCTGCGAAGACCATGCTCCTGTGGAGGCCAAGGACGCCGCCATCTACGGTGCCAAGGGCTGGTGGACTGCAAGCGACCCGAACCTCGACCTCACCGCTATCTCCGATAAGCCAGAGGTAACGTTCACTGGTCTTGCCAACGCCACCACTACCTTCACATGGCACGTACAGAACGGCGGTTGCGACGAAAAGACCGCTACCATCGACATCACCAACTCCGCTGTAAAGGCTGAGGTAATGGACGACAAGGTGGCTTGCCAGCACAACGACGAACTCATTGCTACTGCTCTCAGCAACGGCGCGTCTGGCAAGTGGGCTCAGGTGAAATCTACCACCGAAGAGGCTACTGTGGCAATCGCTTCGTCCGACAATTACAAGACTGCAATCTCTGGCATGGAGAGCGGCAGCTACAAGTTCTCTTGGACTGTAAAATCACAGGACGGCAGGTGTGAAGACGTTGCATACGTTACCATCACCGACAACACATTCTCTGTGGACGCCGACCTCTCCACCAACGATACTTACCGCTACGTCTGTGGCACTGAGACCGACCTCGAGGCTCAGGCTCCCACCGGCACGGGCAAGTGGATTGTTCCCGCCGAGGGCGTCAAGGTAAGCGACATCAATTCCAACAAGGTAGTTGTTACAGAGCTTGCTTCTTCGGCCACCCTCACTTGGGAAGAGACTCGCGGTACATGTGTAGAGCGCGATTACATCACTCTCACCAACCGTCTGCCCATCGTCAACGCCAAGACCGAGTACTACACTTGCGACGGCACTGTAAGCCTCAATGCTTCTGTAGAAGCTCCGCTCGCAGGCCGTTGGGAGAAGGTTTCCACATCTACTCCGTCGGTATTCCAGAATGGCGAGACCACCATCAACGAGGGCATCGTCAAGTTTAGCGGCATGGTGGACAATTCTACTGAGCAATTGAAGTGGATTGTTTCCGACAACCTCCTCGAAGGCTGCGAAAACACCGCCCTCGCTACCATCACCAACTTGAAGACCACCGCCGAGATATTCGACGTGGACGACGTATGCGGCACACACGTACCGATGATTATGGCTCAGGCTATTCCTGACGGCTTCACCGGCACTTGGTCGAGCGCAGAGCCCAGGATTACCTTCGGCGACGCTCACGCTATCTCTACTACAATCGACGGACTCCTCGAGGGTCAGAATGAGATTGTATGGACTGTGGTTGACAACGAGGGACGCTGTCCTGACGCTAATGTTGCCAAGAAGATTGTCAACAACAACAACCCGTCGCAGGCTACTATCACCTCCGACAAGTCTGAACTCGGTGTTCAGTACTGTGGCGGCGAGTTCACCCTCAAGGCTCGTACTCCGATACTCACCAAGAAGGAAGTTGGTGTATGGTCGGTAGCTCGTGGCAGCGTTAAGTGGACTACGCCTACCGACGCTACACAGTCTTACGATGCCAATGCCAACGCAATCATCTGCTCCGGCAGCAACACAACAGTTTCGTTCGACGAACTTGGCATCGACGGTGCAGTGTTCGTATGGACTATCAAGAATGGCAACTGCTCTACCGAAGACCGCATCACCATCATCAACAACGCTGTTGTAGCTGATGCTGGTGTCAACAAGGAAAGCTGCGACGGCACTGCCACACTCTCCGCACTCGATCCCGAGACCGTTCCTTACAAGGGCACGGGCAAGTGGACCGCTGGCAACGACGATGTACACTTCGACGGCGACGATACCTACTACAATGTAAAGGTAAGCAACCTCCCGTCTGGTCCTACCACATTCTACTGGACTGTGACCAAGGGCAAGTGCTCCGCAGAGTCGGCTATCACCGTCAACAACAACTCTGTATCGTCGTCCATCGAGGAAGGCTCTGAGCTCTTCATCTGCGACGATAGGCAGACCCTCACCGGCAACAACCTCACCGGCACTGGTGCCCAGGGCATCTGGGTAATCGGCAACCCGAAGACGGCCAAGTCGGTATCGGGCGAGTACACCAACTTCACCGAGACATTCACCGGATTTAGCACTGGTGCCAACGACATCAGGTGGGTAGTCAACAAGGGCGGCGTTCTCAACGCCAACAAGGATGGCTTCATCGGTGGCTGTACCAAGGAATCTGCTATCAATATTGTTTACAACGGCATTTCCACCTCTATCTCTGGTGTGGATGTCAACGACAATATGGTGTTCACCTGCGAGACATCCAGGACATTCACCGGCTCATTGCCTGGCCTCTGCCACGGCGAGTGGACCATCATCGGTGGTCAGGGCAATGTGGACGATCCCACAATGCTCCAGAATAGCACCATCACCGTCAAGAACATCGCTACCGATTCGTTCACAACTCTCCGCTGGACTGTTACGAGCGACAAGAATGAAAACTGTACCGACTTCGCCGAGGTTTCCATCAAGAGCCTCAATGTAAGTGCAGAACTCATAAGCGACCCGGTAATCTACAGCTGCACCGGCACGGAAGAAATCTCCGCCGTAGCTGTAAGCGGTGCCAACTGCTGGTGGGCGCCTGCCAACGCAAGCAACAAGGGTCAGATGGTCAACGCCACCACAGTGGACGGCGACCCGCTCCCGAGGTGCTACTCGGCTGTTACCACAGTCAAGGGCGTAGGCAAGGACGCAAGCGAGCGTTACATCTGGCACGTAGAGATGAACGGTGGCGAAGGCGCCAAGAAGGTAAGCTGCGAGGCCACTGCTTCGGTACTCATCGCCAATAGCGACTTCGAGCTCTCCGCCGGTGTTTACCCGCCGACCTGCAACACCGAGGTTACTCTCGATGCTACTCACTACGAGTCGGGCGAAGGCTACTGGGAACTCGTGGCTGGCAACGGTTCGTTTGTCAACGAGGCCGACAAGTCTAAGTTCAACGCCAAGGTTAATATCGACGCTGGCGCAACCCTCACTCTTGATTGGCACTACACCAAGAACGGATGTTCTAAGGTAGCCTCCGTAAACATCGAAAGCCGCCGCGTAATGGCTCTCGCTTCCGACAAGAGCACCTGCGAAGAAGTAACCTCGCTCACCGGCGTGCTCCGTGATGGTGAGACTGGCGTATGGCAGGAGAGCAACCCCAATATCAAGTGGCTCGACGAAAACGACGTAGAACTCACAGATCCTGAAGAGATTGCTAAGGCTAAGACCAACCCGAGGGCTCGCGTCACGGGTCTCTTGCCCGGCAACAACCCCTTCACTTGGACTGTTACCAACGGCTACTGCACCACACCTGTAACCGCCAATATCAACTACCTCGTGCCCAATTCGGACATCTCCAACACCTACGTACCCAAGTGGTGCGCCGATGAGTACGACCTCTCTGCCGCAATGGATCCGGCTCTCAACAACGCTACTGGTTACTGGACCACTACATTAGGTCCTGGCAAGATTGAGGATCCCTCCAACTGGCAGACCAGGGTAACTGGACTCCAGAAAGGCAAGAACGTCATCGAATGGGTAGTTACGGCTACTACTTCGGAAGGTAGCTGTGTAGGTAGGACTGCAATCGAGATTTGGAACCAGTCGCCGGAGATTTCGGTATCTGAGTACGTACACTTCTGCGACGACCATGGTCCTCTCGGTGCCGCTACTCCGGGCACCAACACCACCGGCTGGTGGACAATGCACAAGACCACCACTTATGATGGATTCGCTCTCGATGGCGTACCTTACGAGAAGGTGAAGAACTTCGAGACCGAATGGACCAACCCGATTGCCGAGTACACTGGTGCAAGGCGCGGCTCTACGCTCCTCACATGGCACGTAAGGGACAATGTTTCCGGCTGTGAGATTACTAAGGATGTTTCGGTTATCAACGGCTCGTTCGTGGCTTCCGCTGGCGAATCCAAGGACATCGATCCTTGCGAGGAGGAAGTAGGACTCTTCGGTACTCCGCTCGAGGGCAACGACAAGGGCTATTGGGAGGCTGTGGACAAGAACCTCAACGTTACGTTCTCCGATCCTACCAACAACAGGACCACTGTTACCGGTTTGAAGTTCGGTCACAACATCCTCCGTTGGAATATCACTAAGGGCGGCTGTTCTGAGTCCGCTACTGTAGATGTAATCCACATGAGGTATCCCGGATTCTCCGCTGGCGACGACACCGACGTCTGCGAGCCTACATACCCGCTCATCGGTACCGATCCGAAGGCATTTGAGGACGAATCCAACTACCCGAACATCCACACTAAGTGGGAGTATGTTTCCGGCAAGGGTACTGCCACATTCGACAATTCTACCAACTTCTCTACCAGGGTTCGCGGCCTTGGCGTAGGCGAAAACAAGATTAAGTGGATTGTTGACAATGGCGTATGCCACATGGAAGACATCGTAACCCTCACCAACTACGGCAGGGAGGCTGACGCCCAGGGCGGTCACAAGCCTATCGACCAGTGCGAGGATTACAGGCAGTTTACTGCTGTGATGCCTGCCGAATACGACTCAGTTTACTGGCGCGTAGAAAATGGCCTCGGCGATTTCTACCACAAGCGTACTCACAATGATAAGGTTTACGACATCGCTAATGGCGAAGTAAATCCCTACGACGTACCCTGCGACACCGCCACTGTTTACGGCCTCGATTACGGCTTGAACACCATCACTTGGAACGTTTGGAACAAGGGCTGCCACACCACCGACACCGTAAGGATCAACAACCTCTCGCCGTCCAAGGCTGTGGTTGCCGCCAAGAATATTCCAATCTGTAGCACTGAATACCACCTCAGCGCCAACTCGCCGAGGATTGGTACTGGTCTCTGGTCGAGCGTTACTGAAAATAGCAACGCCAAGATTGCCAACCCGACCGACAGCTACACTGAGGTATCCAAGCTCGCAGTTGGTGAAAACAAGTTCGTATGGACCATCACCAACGAGCAAAACGGTATGAAGTGTGTGACATCCGCCGATCTCATCCTCAACAACGAGGCTATCACAGTATCCGCGGGACGCGACTTCGTAGTCTGCGAGGATTCAGCAATGCTCCGCGCAGCCGATCCTACTCCTTACTCCGGCTACTGGACGCCGATTACATCGCATGCCAAGATTGCCGATCCCTCGGCTTACGAGACCAAGGTTACCAACCTCGTGACGGGTGCCAATACATTCCGCTGGACCAAGACCAACGGTGCATGCTCCGTAAGCGACGAAGTTACCATCACGGTCAACAAGCCGACTACAGCTAATGCTCCCGATACTATCTACTCTTGTACCGACTACGCACAGCTCTCTGCCAACACGCCCGATGTGGACGAAGTAGGCTGGTGGAGGGTAGTAGTAGGCAACGGAAGGTTGGACGGCGACAGCACTGTTGTCAATTCCAAGGTAATTGGTCTCGGAGCTGGTTCCAACATCCTCCTCTGGCACATCCGCCGTGGTGTTGACAAGGATGCCTGCACCTCCATCGATACCGTAGTCGTAATGAGCAACAGCCTCACGATGTCCGTAACATCTACCCAGGAGGTTTACTGTTCGAGCGACGGCCGCGTAATCGGCGTAGTCAACGTTGACGATTACACCTCCGAATGGGTACCTGTAGGCGGCACTGCTGAATTTGAAGACAAGTTTGCAAACGAGACCGACGTCCACAACCTCGTGGAAGGCATGAACACCCTCCGCTGGACTGTCAGGGTAAAGGGTCCGAACAATACCGAATGTTCTTCGTTCAAGGATGTGGTTGTTTACAACTACACCGCGCCGCAAGCACTCCTGCGTGATTCGCTCAAGGTATGTAACACATACGCCGACATCGTTGCCAACAATCCGCCCACCGGCTTCAGTGGCAGGTGGGGATTCACCGAGGGTCACGCTGTATTTGATAATAGTACTGCTTACTCTACAAGGGCAACCGAACTCTCCGAGGCTGACAACTTCATCACCTGGACCATCTTCAAGGAAGGTACAGAATGTAAATCGACGGCTACGATGGTGCTCTCTGCATCCACTGTGGCTACCCAGACCTCCGGCGACAACGGCTCCGACACCCTCAGGATATGCGGCACTCACACTTCTATCTCGGCAGCTCCGGCTGGCAACAACGCTCATGGCTGGTGGACCACATCGTCCAAGCACATTACATTCAAGGACGACAACACCACCTCCGAAAACACCGAGATTGAGAACGTTACTCCTGGTCTCCACAACCTGACCTGGCATATCAAGACAGACAACGGCTGTGATGCATCTGCTCCGCTCATCGTCATCAACGACAAGTACACCGCAGAGGCCAACCTCGCCACCGCCAACCCGATTTGTAACGGTGAGGCTACGGTAATAGGCAACGTCCCGGCATCTGGTGCTGCTGGTTGGTGGACAGGTCCTACTACTGCCAAGTTCGTTGACCAGACCACAGGCCTGCTCGTTGACAGCCTCCCGCAGACTGTTGCCACGATGCAGGTAAGCGTTCAGGGCTACAATAGGGCTGTATGGCACATCAAGAAGGGCAAGTGCGAGACTACCGACTACGTTGACATCTACAACCTTACTGTAGAGGCTATCGCTGGCGACCCGGTTATCGCTTGTAACCACAACGAGGTGAAGGTCATCAACGCTCAGCCCGCTCCTGAAGACGGATACGGCTTCTGGGAATTGGCAAGCGGTCAGGTTACAATTGCCGACCCGACCTCTTACATCACCTCTGTAAGCGGCATCCAGCAGGGTACCAACACCCTCAAGTGGACCATCGGTTCAAGGGAATGGGAAGACGAGCGTGGCGTTAAGCATCACTGCGAAGCGTCCGACTACCTCGAAGTAAACAACAACTACTTCACCACCAACGCTGGTGCCGACCGTGAGGTCTGCGACACCGAGGTTGAGCTCCGCGCTACTTACCACGGTTCCAAGGCCAAGGGTCGCTGGTATGGCGGTCATTTCGATGACCCTGAAAACTACAAGACCAAGGCCACCTCACTCCAGCCCAGCACGATGAATACTTTCACTTGGAGAGTAGAACTCAATGGCTGCGAGGCTTCCAGCGAGGTACACATCACAAGCACCAAGGTGGACATCGACATTACTTCTGGCGACAAGTTTGTATGTAGCAACACCACCAACATCGAGGCTCGTCAGTCTGCCGGCGTCGGCAAGTGGTCGATCCCGACTGGTGGCGGCAAGATCGATAACTCCACGGCTCAGAGCACAACGGTTCGCAACCTCAATAAGAACGAGAACGTCATCCGTTGGACTGTTACTTACGGTCAGCAAAACTGTGTTACCATGAAGGAAGTAGTCATCGACAATAAGACCCTCAACGTAACGGCTGGCTTCGACCAGAGCATCTGCGATACATTCGCAACGCTCGCTGGTATGCCGCTCGGTGAAAACCAGGTAGGTACATGGTACTCCGGTGTAAGGAGCAGCATGATCGAAACCGTGGGCGACGGTCCTAAATTCGACGACCCGCACCTCTACAACACCCGTGTAAGCGGCCTCTACTATAGCGATGACGGTATCGGATACGCCAACCCCTTCACTTGGTATGTACGAGATACTGTCACCCAGTGTACCGGCGAGGCCACTGTACAGATTATCAGCTACCACTTCAATGTGGACGCCGATACCACTACCCTCAACAATATCAAGGAGGTAGAGGAGCCTAACATCGAACTTCATGCAAAGGAGACTCCGTTCTATACTGGACAGTGGTTCACCATGACTGGCAACGGTAAGCCGACTCCTAAAATAGGTCCGGGCACCAATGTTTCTGGTCTCTCGCAGGGCTACAACCAGATTGGCTACATCGCCCAGCTCATTGAAAGCAACGACGAAGACAAGTACATCCCGCCGTGCCAGGCTTCCGACTACGTAACGATTGTTTACAAGGCGTTCAAGGTGAAGGCAGGTGAGAATAGGTCTATCTGCGAAGACTCCGTTCAGCTCAATGCTCAGATGGTGCCCAACGCAATATCCTTCTGGTCGGCTATCGATGGTGGTAGCGGCACAAGCGAAGTAGTTGGCTTCGAAGACAAGACCAACCCGAAGACTTGGGTACGCCACCTCGCAAGAGGCAAGAACGTACTCCTCTGGAATGTCATCAAGAACGGCTACCTCGCACAAGACTCCGTAATCATCTACAACTACGGATTCACGGTGGATGCTGGCGAAGACCAGCACCTCTGCGTGCCCAAGACGGAACTCCACGCCACCGCTCCGCTCAACAACCCGCTCCTGACCGACGATTCGTTCAATTGGACCGGCGAGTGGGACTTCGAAGGCGGTCTGAGGTTCGTAGAGCCTAATGGCAGGAAGAAGGCTAATACCGCTATCGACTCACTCAAGCCGATGACCAACAAGGTGGTATGGCACGTAACAGCCTTCATGAATCAGCTCAATACTGAGGACAAGAAGCAGCTCCGTTGCTACGCTACCGATACAGTGAATGTAACCTACTATGTGGCTCCTGAGCCCGACTTCACAATCATACCGCGCAGTGCGGCTGGTTGCTCACCGTTTGAAGCTCAGTTTGCCAATACTACGGTCAACCCCGACACCACAGGCTCTGTATTCTATCGTTGGGAATTTGGCACTGGCCTTGTACACCAGACCGAGGATCACGACAGCATCGTTACACCTGCCAAGCCGTTCGTAAACGATATGTTCTACGACAGCATCGTTCCGGTAAGGTTGATTACGGGCATCAAGATTCCTAAGGGTCAGACCTGCTACGACACTACCGAGAAGTCGATTACGGTGTACGCCAATACGAGGGCAAGCTTCGTGGCAAGCCCGCAGGTTCAGATCCAGCCGAGTATGAATGTCAATATCTATCCTGACCTCATCGATGGCAATGGCGTCGGCTACATCTGGTCGTTCGGCGATGGCGCTGGTGCTCATTGGAACAACAACTCGGAGGCTTCCTCTACGCTCGTACACACTTACGACACATGGGGCGACTACACGATCCAGATGGTGGTAACCAACCCGCACTTCTGCAACGATACGGCTACGCAGACCATCAAGATCATCCCGGCTCCGCCTACATCAATCCAGCAGCCCACCAAGTACTCTGGATGTGCCAAGTACACTATGACTCTCCAAGAGGGCGTCATGTATCACGATTCCGTGAAGTGGGATATCAGGTTGCTTGTAGATGCCGATTCGCTCAAGCCTGAGGCTCGCTTCTTCGTGAAGGCAGGCGATATTAGGACTTACACATTCGATACTCCGGGCAAGTACCTGCTCTTCCTCTCGGCTTACGGTCCGGGTGCAAAGGGCGAGAAGACGATGAGGACTGATACCGTAGAGGTATTCCCGACCCCAGTAGTCAACTTCGAGACTTATCCCGATACTGTAAGGCTGCCCAATATCCCGCTCTACACGCAAAACTACACCGAGGGCGCAGATGAATGGGCTTGGGAATTCGGCGACGGTGGCACGTCCATCGACAAGGAGCCCACTTACTACTACACCAAGCCTGGCGACTACTACGTATCGCTCACCGCAAGGGATCACAATAGTGGATGTTCCGACTCCAAGTCCAACGTTCACGTAAGGGTAGAGCCCGAAGGCATGCTCAAGTTCCCGAATGCCTTCACTCCTGATCCTTCTGGACCGAGCGGCGGCATAGAGACCAACAGGCTGCACAACGACATCTTCCTCCCGTACCCGAGAAACGGTGTCAAGGCTGGAACCTACCTCCTCGAAATCTTCAACCGCTACGGCGAGAAGATTTACGAATCCACCGATGTCAATATCGGCTGGGACGGTTACTACCGAGGCAAGCTCTGTCCGCAGGATGTATATGTTTACAAGTGCAAGTGTACATTCGAAAACGGCAAGATCTTCAAGGAGATTGGCGATGTAACCCTCCTCCGATAGAAGATAGCACTCTCTGATAAAAATGCAAACCCGCCACGGAACGCAAAGTCTCCGTGGCGGGTTTGTTTTATGACGCCTGATGCGCCCAAATAGTGCATATAAACAGCGACGGCGGCGTACTTTGTTAAGTGCGCCGCCGTCATTGTCAATAGATGTGTGGGGTGGGGGATACTACTCCTCAGAATCCTCCTCCTCGTCCATCCTCGCGTCAAACATTGCCGTAAGTTTGTCGAAGAGGTCGTCGTCGGTGATGGTGTCGAATGATTCTTCGCCATCTTCCACAATGCGCTTGAGGATGAGGATCTCGATGTCGTCGTTTTCGTCGCGGTTGTCGAGGTCTTCCACATTCTCAAAGTATTCTTGCAGGGCGTAGTAGGTATTGCCTTCATAATCGAGCGTGTCCACTACCTCGAAGTCCCTGTCTGTGCCGTCCTCGTCCGTGAGGGTGAGGATGGTGATTTCGTTGTCTAATTCTTCTGCCATTTTGTGTGATTTTTATGATGATTTTGATATGGCAAAGATACATAATTTTCCGATAATACGAAATCTTTGTTTTTTTTGAGATTTTTTTACGGATTGTTTGATTAGTTTTGTAAATAATTTATAACTTTGTCGATTGTAAAAATACATATCACAAGAAATGGACAAGTCATTGGAAGAACTGAGGCTTTTGATAGCGTCGTGTTCGGAATCTGGTCAGATCAGCAAGTCCGACATGGAGATGCTCACTGTGCGCGCCCGTATCATGGGTCTGACGCCAGAGGAGCTTGATGCACTTATCCAGACGTCCGGTCAGAAATCTGTGGAAGGCATGGAGAGTGCGGAGGGCAGTTTTTTTGCCCCGAAGGCGGTGCACATTGTTGTAGCCGTAGTGCTCGTTGTCGTGGTGGCGGTGCTTGTCTTTGTAGGTTTAGATTTCAATGGCTCGGATTCTTCCAAGAGTTCCGCATACCTCGGGCTTGGCGACAAGGCAATCACAGAATCCGACCTTTACCACCTTTATTCGGGTAGCTATGACGGCAAGTCGCTGCTATTGACGGTGAAGGACGTCAAAAACGACAACAACAGGTACGTGATGATTTTTGATTTCAAGTGCGACTTTGTACCTGTGGCGCAAAATTGCAGGTGCTATCTGGACCTACAGAAACAGACATACGAATTTGAGGATATGGGCGCGGCGGCTAAGAAAATCCCATTGGGGTCGGGCACAATATCGCGCTCCGCAACCGGCAAGGTCGTATTCCGCCCGTCGTCAGGATTGTATGAGCTGTTGCAATTGTAATGGTATGTATCAATTAATTGAAAATAGGCAATTGAATTATGAAGTCAGTTATCAAATATTCTGGGGTGTTGTTGGTGGTGTGGATGTCCGCATCGTGGACTATGACATCCTGCACATCCGATTCGCATTGTGAGAGGTGCGACAGCTTGCAGTTGGTATTGGACGAATACCAGAAACAGGACAGTATGTCGTCGGCAATGCTCTATGGTCTCAACGCCAAGCTCGATTCGTATGGCAACGTGGAGGATTCTATCAAGAATTACCGACGCTCGCTCGATTCGCTCACCACTGTCATCAAGAAGAAGGGACGCGCCACCGGCGACCAAAACAAGGAACTCCAGGCGTATATGGACAAGATTAGGTCGCTCATTGCGCAGAATCAGGAGATGGCGGAAGACCTCAAAGGCTCCGGCTATCAGAGCGCGTCGATGGACAGGCTCATACAGCTTATTTTCGACAATGCCGAGATGAGGCAGCAAGAGCTCAACGCCACTCAGCGCGAGATTGCCGACCTCAAGACCAAGGTAAAGGGTCTCGAAACCCGTATCGAGGATCTCTCCAACGAAAATGACAACCTTTCTACTGAGGTCAAGGATCTCAATTATCAGATGTCGCAGATTACCGGCTCTGTCAAGGTGATTCAGCCCAAGGAGCGCAAGGCAAAGCGCATCGAAAAACTCGACATCGTTTACACCCTCAATGCCAACGACAAGGCTTTTTCTGGCGACGTGACGGTATATTTCAGGATTATAGATCCTAATGGCAAGGTCATCGAGCCGTCGGGCGACTTCACGTATGAGGGCGCGAGCATAGCCTATACTATGAAAGACAATGTGGAGTACGACCGCGCCGGTGTGCGCCGTCAGCTCACTTGGAAAAAGACCGCCACGACCCTCACACCGGGCACTTACACCGTGGATTTCTTCATCGACAGCCACAAGGGCACGAGCGATTCTTTCACCCTCGACAAATAATACCAACCGACCCAAATGACAGATTTTGAACAATTAAAACAGCAGATAGAACAGTATGTACGCACGGGGATGACCGAATCCAAGCGCCAGCAACTGATAAGTCAGGCGGGCAGGATTGGCATCAATCCGGGGCAGCTCGTTATGCTCATCAAGAACGCCGAACTCGAACTGAAATTTGCCACGGGTGTCTCCAACACCGATTATCCCACAGACCTCGGTTCGGGTTTTATGATGGAGCCAGAATCGCCGGGTTCGGGTTTTATTGTGGAGAACGACCCATACGCGCCGAAGGACAGCGAAGGCACTCAGGCTCTCGTAGCCGAAGATGCGCCCGCGCCTGCGCTTACATCGGCTCCCGATTCCAGCGAATTTACCGAAATCAAAAAGCTCGATGACCAGGGCGCGATGAGCGACGTGTACAGCGCGTTGCACCTCGGTCGCCGCAAGGTAATCATAAAGCGCATCAAGCCTCAATACAGATACAACAGTCAATATATCGACCTCTTTTACAAGGAGTTTGATACAGGATACAGCCTCGAAAATCCGGGCGTGGTGCATTTTTATGGCAAGGGCGAGGATGCCGAAGGCCCGTATTATTATATGGAATACGTGGACGGACGCACCTTGCACGATTTTATCCACGTGGAGCAAAATACCAAGGAAGACGTCATCAACAAAATCGTATTGCAGCTCCTCGACGCATTGAAATATATGCACCAAAAGCAGGTGTTTCATCGCGACCTCAAGCCCGAAAACATAATGCTCACCTACAAGGGCAACAACGTGAAAATCATCGACTTTGGTCTTGCCGCAGCCGATTCGCTCGTTGACAACCTTGCCAAGGCTGGCACACCCAAATACGCCGCGCCGGAGCTGATGAACCGCGCCACCGATGCCGATCAGCGCAGCGACATCTACGCCCTCGGCATCATCATCATAGAGATGTTTACGCGGCATCCCGACCGTCGCTACCTCAGCCAGATGCAGTCAGAAAAATTCAGGCAGGTGGCTGACAAATGCACTATGCTCAATCCCAACGATCGTTACCAGTCGTGCGACGAGATATTGCGCGTATTGCTTGCAAGCGGCAATAGCAACCCTATGCCGCCGTGGCTCGAAGCCAAAATAAAGGAATACGCCGCTGACGGTGTAATCACCCGCAACGAGCGCGCCGTGCTCGACAAGGAGATAGCCAAGGCGGGCGTGGATCGCGACCTCGCCGAGGCTATCATTTCAGACGAAATCGAAAAAGCCATCTCCCGCAAGCGCAAGGAGGAGCTCGACCGTCGCAACCGCATGTCGCAGACTTCCACAAAGCTCGAAGACGAGGGCGGCGGCGGACGCAAATTCGTTAAGATTTTGATTCTGCTGATTGTTTTGGCTGCCGTGGGTACGGTGTTGTATATGTATTACGACAAGGGACACTGGCCCTGGGAGCAGCCTACGACGTCGCAGCAGGGCAATAGCAACGACAATTATTTTGCCCCGGGGCAGATAGTATATACCACCACAAACGTCAATCTGCGTATGCTCGCCGACAAGGATAGCAAGCTCCTGATGACCGTGGCAAAAAACAAGCCCGTGGAAGTGGTCTCCGACGGATATTTCTGGGTGGAGGTCAGGGTGGACAATAAGCGCGGCTATATGGCAAAGCAATACCTCAGCCACACGCAAACAAAATAACAAACCCCAAACACCGCACACTATGTCAACATCGATTATCAAAAAAATGTTTTCGTCGAGCGCACTCCCGCAGACCGAAAGCAGCAGCATACAGGGGCGCAAGCCGAGCCAGGAAGATAGTTTGCTCATCACCGAGGTGCGCCACGGGATGAGGCTCGTATTTGTAGCCGACGGCGTTGGCGGACACGGGCACGGCGACTTCGCGAGCAAGACTGTTGTCGATTATTTCAACGACGCCTTCAATGCACTCGATGTTGATACCGACCCTATCGCCTTCCTGAATACCACTGTCATTAAGGCGGCGCGCAAGGTGCTCGACAAGAGCATCGAAGACCCCGCCTACACCAACTGCGGCACTACGATTTCGGGATTTTTGGTGGTTGGTGATGATTATTACACCATCAATATCGGCGACAGCCGCGTATATCTGTGGAGCGAGGATTGCCTGAGCCGCGAGACCCACGACCATTCGGTGGTGCAGAGGCTTATCGACCGTGGCGAAATCACCGAGGACGAGGCGTTTCACCATCCGCAGCGCAATATGATGACTTCTGCCATCGGTCAGGATTTGAGCCTGATGGTGGTTGACGTGGGCAGGGCAAAACGTTTCAAGCACGGCGACATCCTCTTTGCATTCTCCGACGGTGTGCACGACGCATTGACCGACAATCAGATTTACAGTATGATTTCGAGTTACAAGGACACCCCCGACCTCGCCGACCGCCTCGTAAAGGCGGCATACAACGCCGGCGGCAAGGACAATATCACCGCCGTGGTTTACAGATATTTTGATTAGAATTGCAAAAAAAACGACATACGGAAATGGACAATATACTTGCACTTTTTGTCTGCGACAATTACATACAGGCCGCCATCTTGGGTGGCGACGGCACTTGCAAGCCGCTGCCGAGCGACAGGGACGGCGGGCGTTATTACTTGTATTTCAAGCAAAACGACGCGGGCGGCTACGATTATGGTCTCCAATACCTGATGCCTTACCGCAACGGCGAGGCTGGTGCGGAGGGCGACGTTTTGCAACGCATCGGCGAAGGGCGGCGCGCCCTCGAACTCGCTCTCTATGCCGTTACCTCTGCCATTGTAGCCAAGACCACGGGCATATCGCGTTGCGTGGCATCTTTTAGCGACAGCGTGGACGAACCGGCACGTGCGGCAATCGGGGAGAGTTTGGTGCGCAGTGGGTTGCAGATTTCCACTCGCGAACAATTGCCGGCGGTGGTAGCAAGACATTTTGCAAGGAGTCGTGGCATGCTCTGCAACAATCGCAAGATGGCTGTGGTGGAGACCCTCGGCAACGACCTCAATATGTATATCGTTAATATCAATGGCAATGCCTGCGACGTACTCGCCAAGCGCAATGCGGAAGGGCTTGGCGTACAGCCGCTTGCAAGGGCTATTGCTCAGAAGATTGTCAACAATGTGAATGTAACTGCCCACATCATCGCCCCTACCGACGGCAAGGCTCTTGCGGCTGAGATTAAGCGTCATTACAGCCTGTCGGAAAAGGTGATTGCATATTTTGACAAGAATCCCAACAAGGACACCATAAAACTCAGCACCAATTTTGCTTGTGCGCCCACTCAAAAATGTCCCGTGGGTCTTTCTCGCGAGGAACTCTACGCCGATGCCGCCAACTTTTCGAGGCAGTATGCGGCTATGTTTGCCAACGATTTGCTTGCCGCCAATGGCTGCCGCGTCATCGATTTGGAATCCATAATCCTTGTTGGCAATACGTTGGAAAATCCGACGGTGCTCAAAGGTTTTCAGGAAATCGGCGGCACCAAGGTTGTTGCATTCCACGGCGATTTTATGGATTTTATGGACGGAATGATTGCTGCCCCCGCTGCTCCCGCCGCTGTTGCTAACAATGCAGCCCCTGCCGAGGACAACGAAGGCACAATGTTTCAGATGGCAAACGCTCAATCGGCACCTGAGCCGCCCAAGCAGCCCGTAACTCCGCCACAGCCTCAATATCAGGAAGTTGCCACCATTGATGTCAACACCCTGAGAAAAGGCGCGTTGATACATCTCGATACTTTTGATTCTACACCGGGCAAGGGCGCGGCGTTTCAGGAATTGGAGTATCAGGGCAGCGGCATATTCTTGATAATTGGCAGTTCGCGGTCGTTGGCTCCGGGCGACATTGCCAAGCCGCTCGTCAATTCGTGGAAAGTGGGTATTCAATTAGATTTTAATATTACCCGCGACGGCAGGAATATAGGCAAATTTCGAACACGGCCTGTCGTCAAGATTTCTATTAAATAATATTTGCGGTAGTTGCTATGGATCGTCTTAATGAAGAAACCAATCAGAAGGTCAAGAGACTTACTGCCCTTTTGAGTCAACGAGCGCATCTCGACGCCGAAATTTCTAAACTTCGCGAAGAAATCAATGCGCTGATTGTTGACCCAGAAAGGGTTGATTCTTCTGAACAATCCACAGCAACTTCATCCGACACAGCAACCTCATCCGCTGTTATTACTCCTCCGCCTTACAAGCCGTCAACACCTCCTCCATACAATCCCAACCCCAATCCGCCGGCGCAATCTGTAAATCCCCACACCGACGAAGAGTGCAATATTGGCGTCCGTTGGATGGCGGTGGCGGGCGTGTCAATTGCCGTATTGGGTCTTATCATCTGTATCAAAATAATGCTTGATAGAGGGTTGATAGGCCCTGTGGGGCGCGTCGTAATTGGCTATTTGGTGGCGGCGGGCGTGGTGGCTGCTGCGATATTGAAAGTGCCAGAAAAACGCCGCGTACTCAAAGATATGCTTGTATTTGGCGGTTCGTTTTTGGCATACGGCGACACTTGTTTGGCACACGGATATTTCGATTTGTTTCCGTCGTCGGTTACGATTGTCGTCCTGTGGTGTATCGCGATAGGGCTTATTGCATACGCGTGGGTGCGCGACAATAAGTTGCTCTTTAATGTTGCGATTTTTACGTTTGTGATGTCGCCGTTTTTGGCGGGCTACGCGATGGATCGCGAGGTCAATAAGACAATATTTTGGATGTCGTTTGCGGTGATATTCAATGCGTTGATGTTTGTAGTTTACAAAATCAAAAAATGGTCGTCGCCTTTGGTAACGGTTTTTTTTGCCACATTTATGATTTTTGCAATCAAAATGTTGGACGGCGCAACTATGACACACGGTGTCGATGTGTCGTTTTTCACATTGTGCTGCATGATGTTTTATGCCGCTTCGGTGCTGTTGCACAGGCTCAAAGAAAATTTCAACGGTCAATTCATATCGTTCAATATATGTAATTTTTTGCTTTACATAATTTGTATTTCGGTTACATTGTCGTACAAAACCCCAATTTCACATTCATTTTTAGCGATGACGTTGATGTTGTTTTTGGCGGCGTTTTTAATGCGCAAATTTTTGACCGACGCAAATTTTTGTTATAATGCAACGTATTCATTCTCAATATTTTTCCTGAATCTTGCTTTCTTAGTAGGATTTACGCCAAGGGGTGCGCAGTGGTTTCCGATTGTGTATGGCGTCGAGATTTTGGCGATGTTGTTGGTTTATAAGGCAACTGCTCTTGAATATTACAAGCGGTTGTGCGTCGCGATGGTTTACGTTTCATTTGCGGTGATTCTGTGTTATTTGGTATGGGTTGAGGGCAACAATATCAATTTGATTGTGCTAAATATCCCGTGCATCGCCAAGATGGTTTATGCGGCGGTTTTGGTGTATGTGTTGAGTCAAATTGCTGATAATCACAACAAAACAATTTCGATAGTTTTGTTTGCGGCGTTGTTTATGATAGTGGCAATCGAAATCTATAGATATTGGAATTATATTGATGTCGCATACTATAACGATTTAATAGATACCACACACGCAATCAGCATCAGGCAATATTTAGCCGGCATTATGATAATGTGGTGGTTTTTAGTGTTGTCGGTTTTGTATTCAATTGTGCCAGAGAAGGTGGATTATCTGTCCGCTTGCAGTAAAATAGGACGCATTTCCATTTTGGTTGGCATTGCGGTTTTCAGCGTCGTGGCGCATTATTGGCTTGAGGAAATTCGTACAGAATATTTTACCGTCAATTATGCAGCGTGGCGTTACGTGTCGCTGGCGTTGTTGGCGGCGTCGTCGGTGTATGCCGTCAGGTCGCGCAATTGCCAATTGTGCAGCCATTGGGATGTCATCACGGATATTGTGGTGTCGTGCGTGGCTATTGTGGCTGTAAGTTCCGAAATCAACAATATTGTCGCGCTTATCTCCGACGAAGACAATTCTTACGGGCTGTGGCTGAGCGCATGGTTTGGCGTGGCGTCGTTGATATTGTTTCTCGTGGGGTTCAGGTGTCAATTGAAACATCTGCGCATATTGGGTTTTGTGGTTGCGGGCGTTACCGTATTCAAAATAATTTTTTACGATATGTGGAACCACCAATTGTGGGTGAAGGCGGTGGTCTTTGTCGCCGTGGGAATCTGCTTTATACTCGTGTCGTATTTTTACACCAAACACTTAAAAAAATAATCGATGGAAAAGATTTGGGCTGTCAATGATATTAATTATACCGACGAACAGATTGCGTATTTGCAGGCAAAACTCAATAATTATTGTAGTTTTACAATCACGCGGATGCTCGCCCAGCGTCTCGCGATTGATATGGGCAAATTGCAAAATCCCGACACGTCGGAGTCCGAGTTGGAGCGTGTGAGGCTTTTCCTGCGTCCGTCGCTCGATGCGTTGCACGACCCATTCTTGTACCGCGATATGGACAAGGCGATAGACCGTCTGTGCGACGCGATAGAACACTGCGAAAAAATCCTCGTTTATGGCGATTACGATGTGGACGGCACTACGTCGGTGGCGTTGGTGTATTCGTTTCTCAAACATAATTGCACTCAAAATATTGAATATTACGTACCCGACAGATATTCAGAAGGTTATGGTGTTTCGTTCAAGGGCGTCGATTATGCAGCCGACAATGGTTTTTCGTTGATAATAGCCCTCGACTGCGGCATCAAGGACAATCCCCGCATCGACTATGCCGCCTTGAAGGGCATAGATTTCATAGTCTGCGACCATCATACGCCCGGCGAGGATTTGCCAAAAGCGGTTGCTGTATTGGACGCCAAACGCGCCGACAATACCTATCCTTACGACGAACTTTCGGGCTGCGGAGTTGGTTTCAAATTTTTGCAGGCTCTCTGCATCAGGCGTGAGATGCCGCTCGATTATCTTTTTGAATACCTTGATTTGGTGGCTGTTAGCATCATATCCGACATAGTATCAATGACCGGCGAAAATCGTGTATTGGCGTATTACGGGCTAAAAAAAATCAACGAAAATCCGATGACCTGCATCGCCGCCATCAAGACCGACGCGGGACTTGCCGAAAAGACGATTACCGTGGAGGACGCTCTCTTTGCCATCGGTCCCCGCATCAATGCCGCCGGTCGTATGAAGAGCGGTATGGATGCCGTCAAATTGTTGATTAGCAACGATTTTTATGAGGCGGTGGATTTTGCCAAGGAGATTTCGCGCTGCAACGACGACCGTAAGGAAGCCGACCGCAATATCACCGAGAGTGCGCTCGCAATGCTGCAACAAGACCCCGAAAACGACCAAAAATCTTCCACCGTGGTCTGTGGCGACGAGTGGCACAAGGGCGTTGTGGGCATCGTGGCGTCGAGGCTTACAGAATCGTATTACCGCCCCACAATAGTACTCTCGCGCAATGGCGAGATGTTGACGGGTTCGGCGCGTTCGGTTTCGGATTTCAATCTCTACGACGCCATCGATTCTTGCCGCCAATATTTGACTGCTTTTGGCGGTCATAAGTTTGCGGCGGGTTTGAGTATGAAGGCGGACGTTTACGACGATTTTCGCCGCGATTTTGAGGATTATGTGGCGCATCACATCCAAGACCACCAAAAACGCCCGACCATCACCATCGAGCGTTATATTACTTTTGATGAAATCAACGACGATTTTTATCAGAAACTCCAAGCATTTCAGCCTTTTGGCCCCGACAATCCCGAGCCAATTTTCGCCACTCGCGGCGTAGTAAATTGCGGCAAGACCCGCGCCGTCGGCAAGGAATTTCCCCAAAAACACCTCCGCCTCGAAGTTACCGACGCTACGCAGACCAAAATGGTTGGCATCGGTTTCGGTCTCGCCGCCTTCGCCGATATTTTGAAATCCGGCAACCCAGTGGATATTTGCTACACCATCACGCAAAATGATTTCAACGGCAAGCGGAGTCTGCAATTGATGGTGAAGGATGTAAAGGCGGTTTGATTTTAATCACGTTTCCCTTCCATCCTGTCAATAAACGCTTCGTAAACGAGTTGATATGCTTCCCGTACATTGAAGTTGATGCCTGAGCGGATAAGTGATTGCATATCGTTGAGAAATTCGTTGTCGTTCATTTTGGATTCCATATTGTTGACATATTGCTTGTAAGATGGAACATCGCCGACCACAAATTCCATGTATTTTTTGTAACATTTTAGAACGTCTTCTATGTTGATATTGCCATGTTGCAAAGCAATGTAGAGGTCGAATAGGTCGCGACCTTTTTTGCGTTGGTATAATGCACGGAGTTTTGTGCCGAGCAATTCTTCTAAACAGTAGGTTGTAAGCATTGCTTTGCCGGAGAACCATGAATTATCTACGCTGAAAGGTTCGTGCGTGAGACCGAGAACGTTGAAATGCTCAAAGCAATTGATTTCCACTTTTAGGCGGATTGGAACTTCTGGTGGAATTTCAGATGTCATGCGGAAAAGCATGGTGTTGTTATAACGTTTTTGCTTGGTAACTCGGTCAGGTAGGAAATCGAGAACCTCACCAAGTCGGTACATAATCGGCTTGATTGGTCCTGGATTGATTTGAACAAGGTCTATGTCTTCGCTGTATCTTGGTTGTGGCGATAGGTAAAGTTTGTGCAATGCCGTGCCGCCTCTAAAAGCCAACTGCGACGCCAGAAACTCGTCGCTGAATATGGCTACCAAGGCGCGACATATTATAAGGTCTTGCTCTATCTGCGCATTGTCTGTCCAAGGAGCGTATGCGCTCCATTGTTGTATTGATGCTCTGTCTATCATAATGTGTCGGGTTCTATGTTCTCATTTATGTTTATTTTCCAACGGGTGTCTTTGCTGTACGACAATGTTTTTGCCGTTGTGCTAAGTGCCGTATAGTTTAATTTTCTTGGCAACGATTTAAGTTGATTGTATAGTTCGTCGGCTAATTGGCTTTTCTGCAAAATGTTTTCCAATATGTAGCCAAGCCGCTGCCATACAACGTTTTTAACGAAGGGTGCAACTTTTGGGAAGTGCTTGCGAATGTCCAACTGTTCGGCGAGTTCTTCCAACACGGTGGCAACGTGCGACAAACCTCCTACGTGCTGTTGATATTGCACAAGGTCGGCGGCTGTAAGCAATGGGTTGCTAATGCGCACAGTGCCTGTTTCTGTGTTTTTGATTACGAAACAATCAGTGGGCATATCCTCTCGGTACAGCCATTCTACCTTGGTGTTTCGTTGCGATTTTGATATGCGCTTGGGCAATGTGGTCATTACGGAGAAGGTTTGCGGACGCTGATGTGCTGCACCAAATTGTTCTGCCGCGCTGAGCATGCATACGTAATATGGTTTGCCAAGGTAGTTCATAAGCTGGTCTATATAATACGTTGCCGGTATAGCCCCGCGCAATACATATTGTGCAGGAAATATGACATAAAAGCCACGATATACGTTTGTAATGGTTTTGTTTTTGGTGAGGCGGCTGAGTTCGTTCTGCAAAATTTGCTCGTTGGAGCATACTTCCGCCGCCCTCGCATTTTCCACCGAAAACGTAGGGAATCCATGAATCATCTTGTCATATATCCATTTTTGCAAAGTCATGTCGCATAATTTTGGTGCAAATATAATAATAATTTTATTATATTCACACCAAAAATAAGATTTTTTACAAAAAAAATATTTTGCGGAATTGGTTGAAAAATGTTAACTTTGGCGATGCAAATGTTAAGACAAGAATTATGGCAGAAGAAAAAACAATAACCAATTATAAAAATATTCCTAATCAAGATTGGGACATCTTTATTTCGTGGCACGATGACAAGGGAAAATCCCCAAAGTACGGCGAGCAGGTGAAGATGTTTTTGAATGCTATATTTGATAAGAAGAAAAACATCTTCTTTTCAGCGGATATTCCATCTGGACAGTGGCGTGAGCATGTGAAAGATGCTTTGGAGCAAAGTAAGTATCTGATAATCTTGCTTACTAACGATGCTTTGGAATCAGGTTGGGTGCATGCAGAATATGGTGCTTTCTATATGAAGGTGCTTAAAAATGAAATTTCGCATAAAGATATTTATGCATTAAAACTTCCTGGTGCAGATACTTCAAGCACGAAATCTCCTATAAAAGATAACGAAATACAGCCTGTTGACAATGAATTGGCTTTTAAAACCTTTTGTAAATATGTGGACAAAAGTTGTGAATTCCATATTGATGAATTATACAAAATTTTTAAGGATAATATCGCACAATATAACAGTTATCCACAAAATCCCACAATTAAACCGTATGTTTTAGAATCGGTTAAATGTGCGGAAAATTGTTCTGAATTGCCTTGCGCAATTTTGAACAATTTCAAAGATTGTACTTTTATACCAAGGGACAGCGATGTCAAGTTGGTCGCTGATAAGCTGCAATCGAATAAGATTGTTAATATTACAGGCATAGGTGGTTGTGGTAAATCCACGATTTCTATCCTTTATTTGGTTGGTAGCCATGACAAGGAGAGCGTTTATCAAAATGGATTCAAGAACTGTTATGCCCATATTACGGACATTATTATAAATACAGAGGATGTTTACAAGGAGTTTTGTGAAAGGTTTGTTGTCGAAAACAGGATTTCTGAATACAAAATGCGACAAGACGACAAACTACCTGATTATCGTGAAACTTTTAAGTCGATATTAACAAAACTGAAACAATGTCCTACGGACGGAGAAAAACCAAATCTTTTTGTGATGGATGTTAACGAAACAGCCGATTATCCAAAAATAAGAGAGGTGATAAAGGAGTTTTGCAATATATGTAACAAGAATTGGAAACTTTTGGTAGTCTCCCGAGAACCGCTTTGCGATGATTCTGTCGATTATATTGATATTTCAAGGGTGGATACAATAGAGTTTTCGTTCATCAAGAGGTTGTTTGTCGAAAGATTAGACATCAAAATTAAGCAGTGGTATGAAAAATTTTCGGATGACGACTTTTCAAGAATCTTTTTAAAACTTGGCAATTTGCCGATTTTGGTAAAAGCTCTTGCCGAATTTTTGAATGGTGAAGATGTGAAGAAAGCATCAGATTTATTGGTTTTTCTTGGCGATGGTGATTTGGGTAACGACCTTTATGACCTGCAACTTAGTTCTGTGAATAAAGAAGGCATCAAAGAAGAAGTGTATAATAAAATAAGTGCTTTTTTGCGGCTCTTGTCCATTTTCAAAAATTTACCGTCTGATATTCATAAGCATATTGTAAGGTATATGATGCTGTGGGATGCAGATTATTATTCCAAAAGTTTTATTCAACAGGTTGTTTTGGGTAATTCTAAAATTGATGTTAAATTTAATAACGCTTTGTTAGACCTTGAACACAAGTGTTGGCTCGACAGTCGTCGCAATGAAAAAAATGTTTTGGAATACAAGATGCACAGTCTTATTGCTCAATCGTGCCGTGAGCAGGTGTTTGAGAAGAACGATAATCCAGAATACAAAGATTATTCGGCGTATTTAGATAATATCGATAGAATTAGTAAGTTAGCAAACAATGAGTTGTCTGCCTTGAGCAAAAGTCTCGCTTTATTTGATTTAACGGATAATGATGATTGTTTGTTAAGGTATGCGCATCGCTTTATGAATCCTTCGATATATGAAAAAGCATTGCGAATTAAAGTTTTAAAACTTTATTGTTCCTATAATGCAGATTTTAGGGATGCGATGGACAAGATTAAGAACATTCCTATCGATCGGTTGTATTACAGTTGGCTTGACCGTTATTCAGGTTATTCTACCGATATTAGGCATTATAAGTCAGTCGGAAATGAAGTTATTGACAATTACGTAATGAATATGGTTCTGTTAAATGGTGGAACATACCAAATGGGTTCTGTTTACGCAGCTAATGAACGACCTGTTCATTGTGTTACGTTAAGTGATTTTTATATCGGGAAGACACAAGTATCGCAGGGGGTGTGGAAAGCTGTTATTGGCAATAATCCAAGTGATAAAGACAAGGGAATTGGAGATGAGTATCCTGTAAATTGTGTTTCATGGTATGATTGTCTCTATTTCATTATTGAATTAAATAAAATAACAAGGCTAAAATTCCGTTTGCCTACTGAAGCCGAGTGGGAATATGCAGCTCGCAGTGGAGGAAAGAATTATACTTATAGTTGGACAGCCGAAGCAGAAGAAAAACTAAAGGTATTACCCAATAAGGTGGATGTGTTATTACAATATTACGCATGGAATCAAGTGAATTCAAAACGTTTAGTACATGAGAATTCTAAATTGAAACCTAACGACCTTGGTATCTACGATATGTCAGGTAATTTATGGGAATGGTGTCAAGATTGGTATGATGAAAATTACTACCAAAAATCTAATGGACTAAAAAATCCATGCTGTGAAATACCGGTAATAGAAAAAGAATTTCCTATTCCTACTCGTGTTTTGCGTGGTGGTTCTTGGGATGGAACTGCTTGGAATTGTCGTGTATTCTCCCGAGGAAGGTATCCTTCTTGTACATGTGTATATGAATTTGGATTCCGTCTGGCTATGAGTTTTGTTAAAATGCAAAACGAATGATTTTCTCTCCTCATTATTCTAAAAACTATGCACTGATTCTCTGTTCAATTTTTTTTTGCAATTAGCAAACATTTTCATTACTTTTGCGGATGGAAACATTAACAAACAATATGAACACCTCATTCACACTACATAATTTTGGACCGATAAAGGCGGCTGACGTAGAGTTTGGCGATATGACTTTTATCGTGGGCCCACAGGCGAGCGGCAAAAGCATCTTTTTGCAGGCTTGGAAACTGCGTGAGGATTATCTTAGCATCAAAAACAACCTCAATAATTATTCTTACAACACCGATGGCGACAATATCCTGAAACATTATTTCGGCATCAACAATTTGAAGATGCAACAGATTGATGGCACATCCCAATCGAATCAACCCGAAAAGATATTCTATATTCCGGCGCAGCGTGTGCTTTGCATCGCCGACGGCAGACCAAAACGTTTTATGGAATTTGACTATGAAACGCCATACGTCGTACGCCAGTTTAGCGAATATTTGCGGCAAAATTTTGCACCCGATGCTGAAAAGATGGCATCTGCAATTGCCAGCCCTTCAAGTATTTACCATAATGGTAAAATAGAAATAGATTCGAGTATGGGCCCGCAAAAAATGCGCCTTCGCGTCGGCGAGACATCGTTGCCGTTTGTTGCGTGGAGTGCGGGTCAAAAAGAATATATGCCGCTTAGTATGGCAAATTATTTCATCTCAAAAGACCAAGCACCCCAATTCCAATACATCGTCATAGAAGAGCCCGAAATGGGTTTGCACCCGAGGGCAATCATTGGATTTATTGGCGAGGTTGCGCAACTGATGGCGAAAGGATTCAAAATCGTTATCTCCACACATTCGTCAGTGTTCCTTGAATTTGCGTGGGCTATAAAGACGATGCAAGATTCCACGGAAGACAATTTTAAAAATGTTATCTCCGAGGCGGGCATTGCTGACAGTCAAGCCATTGACATTCTTTATAAATTGCGCAAAAACATCAAGACCTACTTTTTCAACGATGGAATCAGCAAGGACATTTCCACGCTTGACGCTTGGAGCGACGACCCCGACGTGGCTCTGATGGGCGAACTTACAAGTTTTAATGCACGGATTTGCGATGCTATTGCAAAATACAAAAACGACTGATTATGGCAGAAAACAAATTCAAAATAGCAGTTTTGGCTACGCCCGACCTCGTGTACAATGAAGGCAAAGGTGCATTAAGCAATCAGTACAAACGCAAGGTGGAAGTCGCAGATTGCCAAGGTAGTGTGGACATTGATTTCTGTCTAAAAGATAAAACTGTTGGCAAAAATCAATGCCGTTGGGATTATGCGATAGGCAGCAACAACCAATCCTATTTTGTAGAAATCCATTCTGCCGACACCAAAAACATCGACGAAGTAACGAAAAAAGCCTATTGGTTGAAAAGTTGGCTCAAAACATCCGCCCAAAAACTGGATGAAATTAAACACCTGCCATTTTATTGGGTGGCTACATCAGGCATCGACATTAGGAATCGAAACAAGATGGCAAAACTCGCAACATTGAACGTTAAATTGGAGTCAAGTCCATTTGTCATTAAGGCTTAAAAAACATAAGTAATGCCCCGTCATATCACCGCCTCAAAAATCCTTTTCCCATCGTGCTCAATCCATTCGGGCTGTTCTTGTACTACCTTGTTTTTTAGGAATGAGAATGTGATGAGGTAGCCTTCGGAGAGGTTGCGCTGTTTGAGGTAGTTGGCGAGTTGCGTCTTGCCGTCGGTTTCGTATTTGGAGCCGCGCCATATTTTTAGTTCCACGATGTATTCTTTTTGATTGTAATTGACAATCAAATCCATACGTCCGCCGTTTTTGGTCTGCGGCTCAAAGTAGCAGAAGCCAGTGCCGTTGATAATCGGCTTGATGAAACACAGAAAAAGCAGCCGTCCGTGGTATTCGAGGAATTGTTGGTCGCGGTCTTTGTAGCGGTCTGCCATTATCTCCTTGAAGCGTCCGATTACCATCTCCATATTCAGGTCGCCGTTTTGTATGTAATTGTATCCCAAGGTAGATTCTTGGTTGTATTGATAGTGTTCGCGGTTGTATTCTTCGATAAAAAACGAATGGAACGCCTCGTCAAAAATCAGATTGTGCACGGCTACAAGATTGTTGTTTTCCTTTATGTATGAAAACATTATCGCCATTTTGATAACTGGGTCAATTGGCGAATACGAAAATTGAACACTGTTGACCGATATGGCGTACATAAATTGGTGCAGTTCCTTGTGGCGGTGGAGATTCTTGGAAATGTCGTCCAAAAGTGCGAAATCCTTGTCTTTCAAAATCCTTTTGACGGCGTTCAATACATTTTCCTTCGTCCATATCTTGCCCAAATTCTCGTCAATCTCCTTGCAAACGCGGCTCACAAGGACGGGGTAGCCCGATGTGTATTTGTAAATCTCCTCGGAAATCTCTTTGATGTCAAAACCCAAATGATAGTCGTTTTCATATTCAACGAGCATCGTGCTGATTTCCTGCGGGTTGAAAGTCATGTCGAGGTCATAATCGGCGGCAACATTCCACGGCGAATTGAATTGGTGCTGTTCTTCGGGACGGATTTTTAGTTTCAGATTTTTTACGTCATATACACCGGCAAGTACAACTGACCAAAAAGTTGAATTGTCGCCACGCTTGTCCCTGTCGATGTACTTTTTGCGCAACATCGAGAGGAAATTGAGGAAAAGTTGGTTGTTGAGGCTTTTGTCCACTTCGTCCACCAAAAGCACGACTTTTTTCGATGCCGTTTTGCAAAACTCTGTTATTTTGTCTGACAATGTTTTAATGTCAGCGTTGTCGATTTGCTGTGCTTCTGTCCAAAATTTTTCGGCAGTTTCGTCTTTGGTGAGTTCGTCATCCTGGAACGCCGTCACCATATATCCGCAAAAAGTCCTATAGAATGTCGCCGCGTTAATCCAATCGTCCTCTTCGGTATCTTCAAAACTAATAGACACTACCAAGTACCTGTCGTTGAGGTTGTTGTATATCCATTTCAACGACGAGGTCTTGCCAAACTGCCGCGCCCGTGTGATGGTGAAATAATTGCCGTCGTCGATGAGGCTTTCAAATACCTTCATCTTGGCTGTGGTATCCACCATATAATGTTTCTTTGGGTCGCAAGTAACCGAAGTATTGAATTTTTTTGCCATAGTGATTGCCGATTTTATTCAAGTGCAAAGGTAATTATAATTTTTGGTTCGCTAAAATAAATATAGTTGCCTTCCGAAAAATAAAAATCCGCCGATATTACTTACAGGTCAATCAAGCAATATCGGCGGATTAATTTTGATGATGATGACTTCTTAGAAGTGGATGGTAGCCAATTTGTCTTTCCAGAGTTTACGGACGTCGCTCCATTTATAATAATATGGTGCGTCGGGGGAGACGGAGGCGATTGGGAGTTTCTTTTCGTTTTCGTTGAGCATAATTTTCACGAGGATGTCAGCCGATTTTTTCGACTTGTAGAAAATCATTTGCAGGTTGCCAGCCATCGGGATTATCTGGAAGTCGCACCAATTTTTGTAAAGTTCGGTGAGGTCTTTTACTTGTGCGGTGCAGCCTTCGAGTTGCATCAGGCAGACGAGGGGGCAGAGGCCGGTGTCGTGTCCAAAACGGAGCGTCGCCGAAGTGCCGTTGCCCGCGATGGCCTTGTCTGCCTCCTCGATGAAATGGTTGAGGAGGTTGCGTCCCGATATTACGCCGCGAGAATTGGCGTAGGGACAGGGACCGAAGTTGCTGTACCAATAGAGGTTGGCGGCCTGCCAGGTGTCAAACAGTTCCTCCGTGGTGTAGAAGTCTTTGAAATCAAAATCTAAGTCGTCAACGCCTTGGAGGTTGAAATTGAAATCGGCTATTTTGCGCATGAACGATACCGCGTTGATGTTTTTCTTGACGTATTCGGCGTCGGAGAAAATGGAACTGATAAACCTGTCGGGGCTTGTGAGCGACTGTTCAAACTTTGCCTGAGCCTGTTTCCATTCGTCGTTTTTGAGGCATCGGGACACCGAGTCGCGCTCCTCCAAATTGATGTAGGACATTATTCGGCGGCTCGTTTCGGTGCGGATTTGCAGGGTGGGGCGCATAGATTTGAGTTGCTGGATAAAGGCGTCCATACTTGCCAATACACGGTGCGATGTCGAAGACTTGACCTCGATGAAGGCGTTTTTGCCAAATACTTCCGGGAAACTCTCCACCATTCGCTTGGCAATGCCCTGATGCTGGCGGAATCCGGTCTGCGTGAGGTCGCCCGCCCGCAGGTATCCGTCGTCGTAGAGGCGGCACATACGGTCGCGGAGTTCCTTGCCGCGAGGGGTGAGTGCGTTTGCGCTGTCGGCTTTGAGTATAATGTTGCGCATCATCATATACTCGACGCCCGAGTAGTGGTAACGCGAACCGTGCCTCCCGTAGTGGCTGATATAGAACGGTTTGTAGCCTTTGGGCGCGGGTGTGTGCGCCCGGAAGTCGGTGGAGTATGGCAATTGGTTGCCGCCCATCTTTTCGGGATGGGAGAGCATATACTCCTTGGTGGTCTGTGCCATAGCCGCTGTGCAGCAGAGTAGGGCGGCTATTATTAGAAGAAATCTTTTCATAATGTGTGGTAAGTAGTGAAAAAAACATTCGGCGTAAAGTTACTAATAATTTGGCGGATTTGCAAAAAAAGATTAACTTTGCACTCATAAAAACAACTAAATTAATTTAGACATGAAAACATTAATATCATTATTAGCTTTGATGCTGGCGACTACTCTTTTTGCCACGGCGCAGAAGGAGGACAATGTTTGGATTTTTGCCGGCAACCGCATCGACTTCACAACCGAGCCGCCCACGGTAACTCCTGTGGGCATCGATTATGTGACGGAATTAAACATCACTTCCGTTGCCGACCGTGATGGACGCCTTGCCTATTGGCTCAATGGCACGAGCCTGTACAACAGCCACGACGAGTTGATATTCTCGATACCGGCGGCGCAAAACGATTATTATTTCTATGGATTGTCCATTGTACCCTTTCCGGGCAGAGACAATGTGTATATCTTTGTGTATCCCGACGAAAAAAGCGATGCAATGGTGGCAAGCATTGTGGACGGGTCGCAGGATTTGTTGCACCCTCAGATTACGGAGCATTATGCAGAATTTCCTCATTATTGGGGGTACGGCGACCAATTCCCCGATGGAACGCCGTTTTTCTTCCAAAAATATGGCAGCCGCGATTTTTGGCTGTTGTACTCTTGGTTTGGCAAAATCAAGGTGTATGAATTGACGGAAGACGGATTCCAATACACTGGCAAGGTTTACGAAATCCCTAAGTTTGATAGCAATATGACGTTGCTCGACGGTTGCGATATGACTCCCGACCGTTCCAAAATCCTTGCCACAGCATCATTGTACGGTGGAGATATGGTTTTTATAGATCTTGATACCAAGACCGGCGAAATCAAAAGTATGAACAAACTCGAAATCTATTCTATAGATGCGTATGCTTTCTCGTCGGGCAACAAATATCTGTATTATTCGAATGATGGTTTTATGTATAGAATCCCGGTGGAAGCACTCGCCGTAATCTCCACTGATGACGAATTTGTTAGCAACAGCGAATTGGTTGGTTATATTGGTGGTGCAAGCGATATAAAATTTCTCACGTCTGGCGGGGTATATTATATGCCTTCGCATGGCAGCGGCTATATCGGCGTGGTCAGGGACTGCGATTCTGACCATCCCACGCTCGACAATCAGGCAGTCCTTTTGGCGCGAAACCCAAAAGATCACAAGTCGTCTTGGTATTTGGCGTTCCCAAAGACCTATTGCTATCCGTATGGCTTCACGGCATCGGAGCAGTGTGGCGGCGAGGTGCATTTTGCATATACTGACGATAAAGACTACGCATCGCTCTTATGGGATTTTGGCGACGGCAATACATCCACAGACCCCGCGCCAATCCATTCATATGCCGCCAACGGCGAATACACCGTCTCCCTCACCGTCAATTATAACACCGCCGACCGACCCGCCCGCGTCGTTACCCAAGACGTGTTTGTAAACAATAATATGAAAAGATTGGTAATTGTACGTGAATAGGTACGCCAAAAATTTATTCAGCCATGAAAACATTAATATCATTATTTGCTTTGATGCTGGCGACTACTCTTTTTGCCACGGCGCAGAAGGAGGACAATGTTTGGATTTTTGCCGGCAACCGCATCGACTTCACAACCGAGCCGCCCACGGTAACTCCTGTGGGCATCGATTATGTGACGGAGGACAACATCACATCAGTGTCTGACAGGAACGGCAACCTTGTCTATTGGCTCAATGGTACGAGCCTCTACAACAGCCACGACGAGGTGGTGTATTCGTTGCCGGTGGAGAAAGGCGGATTTTATTTCTATGGGCTGTCCATAGTGCCATTCCCTGGCAGGGACAATGTGTATCTCTTTGTGTATCCCGACGAAAAGCGCAGTAGCATGGTGGTCTCAATAGCCGACGGCAGCGAGGACTTGTTGCATCCCAAGATTACAGAGTATTATGCGGAGTTTCCGTTTTATTACGCTCGGAAGTCTAATTATACTCCTGATGGCGTGCCGCTGTTTTTCCAAAAATATGGTAGCAGGGATTTTTGGCTGTTGTATTCCTGGTTCAACGAAATCAAGGTCTATGCGTTGACGAAGGACGGTTTTTCATACACTGGCAAAAAATATAAGGTGCCGAAGGTGCATGACTACTCGTATGACATTGACGGCTGCGAGATGACGCCTGACCGCTCCAAAATACTCGCCACCACATCAAGTTGGACCACGTTTTTTTTCATTGACCTCGATACCAAGACTGGCGAAATCAAACTTATCAATCCAATTGAAATTCATTCTATGGAGGCGTTTGCCTTTTCGTCGGGCAACAAGTATATGTATCATTTGAGAGGTAGGTCGCTGTCTCGAATCCCCGTGGAGGCACTTGGCGTAATATCAACGGATGAAGAATTCAGAGCCAACAGCGAGTATGTGGGCGACCTTGGGTGCAATATAGGCGACATCAAGTTTTTGACATCTGGAGGTATGTATTTCCTCAATGAGGACGACGGCGAGTATATCGGCAGGGTCAAGGATTGCGATTCGGAACATCCTGTCATAGAAAATAAGTGGCTGAGGCTCGCTAAGAATGCCAATGAACACAAGGCTTCGTATGTCCTTGCCTTGCCTAAGACATATTGCTATCCGTATGGCTTCACGGCATCGGAGCAGTGTGGCGGCGAGGTTCATTTTGCATATTCCGATGATAATGACTACGCATCGCTCCTATGGAATTTTGGCGACGGCAATACATCCACAGACCCCGCGCCTGTCCATTCATATACCGCCAATGGCAAATACACCGTCTCCATTACCATCAATTACAACTCCACCAACCGACCCACCCGCGTCGTCACCCAAGACGTTTTCGTAAACAACATAACGAAAAAATTGGTGATTGTACGTGAATAAAATTGTATGGCGTAGGGCTGAGGCAATGCCTCAGCCCTACAAAAAAATCCGCAGATTTGTTATCGTCTGCGGATTTTTTATTGTTCGTTGTTTTTTGAAAATCCCACAAGGAATAATTACATCAGGGCGTCGATTTTTGCCTTGAAATCTGATTCCTTGATGGTGCCGACGTGCTTGTCGGCGACCTGTCCGTCTTTAAAAAACAAGAAGAACGGGATGTTTCTGACGCCGTATTGTGCGCCGATTTCTGGGAAGTCGTCCACATTGATTTTGGCAATCAGGGCTTTGCCTTCGTATTCGTCGCTTATTTTTTCAACGATGGGGAGCATACTGCGGCACGGACCGCACCACTCTGCCCAAAAGTCGATGACGGCAACCTTTGCGCCGCCCACGGCTTTGGAGAAACTCTCGTCGGTAAGATGTATCGCCGGCATGATTTCAGTTTTTAGGGGTTAGTGAATAGATGTTGATGAATGATGAATATTGCTTACTTTGCAAACTCCACGAGTTTTGCGCCGTATTCGCTCAGGAGCACTGTGAGCGAATTGAGCGAGCCTTCGAGTTCGTTGAGGTCGAGGTTTTCGAGTTCGAGGGTGTCGCGGAAGATTACGCGGTTGTTGTCGTCGATAGCGAATGCGCCGTGTACGATCTCTCGGTTTTTCTTCAAGAGTGCTTCGAGAATGTCGGCTGTTGCCACTTTGAGTTCAAACATCGGCTGTTCGAGCACGAGAATCGGGTCTGCGCATACGAGCACCATATTTTTGATGCCCTCGGTCTCCTTGCTGATTACGAAAATCCCGTTCTCAGCATCCTCCTTGACGATGGAGTATTCAAGGTCGAGAAGGTAGTTCTTTACTTTGTCGAAATTGTTTTCCATAGTAATATTGTATTAGATGTATTCTTATTTTTGTCCACCCCAAAGGTAAAAAAAGATTTTTGATTATTGCAAATTTTTTTCAAAAAAATTTTTTTCATCACATTTTGACGTACTTCAAATAATGAAAAAGTTCGTCGATTATGTCAAGGATTTCTGCATCGACAACAATGCCTTTCACAATGTCGCCTTTTTTATGAAACTCGATGTTTACGTGTTCTGGTCTTTTGTCGGGCTCGTTTACATTGATATGTATTTTGTTTGGAGCCAATGCTTTAATTTCTTCTGCGATGCCTTCCATCCAACCGACAAAAGAATATTTTTTCTTTTTGTTGTTGCCATTGTAGAGTGCGGCGCGTTGATGTCCGCTTTCCATAAATTGTTGCTCTCCCATATAATCGAATCTTAGGAACGAAATGCCTTCTTCGCCTTGCCTTAGACTGATGAATGTATCTTTGGGATAATTAGTTACGGGGTCGATGTCCCTCGGCGACAATACAATCCGCGACAGTTTTTCTTTGTCATTTACGGATTCGGGATTGTATATAATGTGACCTTCCATTAGATGATACTTTCAAGATTAGACCTCAGGGTTGACAGAGTCTCCGCGTTGATGTCCTCAAAAGAGTGATGTTCGGTCGCTGCGCCCAGACGTTTCACAAAATATGAAATTTGTGTGTCGCCAATATCGCATTTTATACGTCCTTTTTCTGTTTCCAATTTTAGCGAGACTGCGCCGAGCGGGGTAGGGTACAGCCGTATCAACTGTGCTGTATAGGTATTGAGCGACGTGGCAATTTTAATGGTATTGTTTATGGCGTCACGGTTGATGCTCGGTGCGCCTTCGTCGTCCCAGCCGTCTTTCAGAAGGCGGATTTCCCTTAAATCTTTTTTCCACTGTACTATTTGGCGGGGCTGTTTTGTATTGGCATTGTCCTGTGTTTCAAGTAAATTGCGGAAGGCTACTTTTACTTTCCGTGGTTGCGACTGATAAAAAGCCCACAGGACATCCAAAGTGGATACCCTTGGTGTGCTCATCGTATTTTGTAATGCTGTCGCCATTTTGTTGTAATTTTTTTGTCCACCCCAAAGGTAAAAAGGATTTTTATTAAATGCAAATGTTGAAGGTATTTTTTTCAAAATTTTTTATTTTCACCAATTTTTTGCTAACTTTGCGCCTCAGAATTGGAATCAGAATCAAAAACATACAAACATAAAACATCAAATGGAAATTCCTGCAAAATATGACGCCGCGCAGTGCGAGGACAAGTGGTACAAGTATTGGAACGACCACGGCTTCTTCCATTCGGAGCCGGACGGCCGCAAGCCTTTCACCATCGTAATCCCCCCGCCCAACGTGACCGGCGTGCTGCACATGGGGCACATGCTCAACAATACCATTCAGGACATATTGACCCGCCGCGCAAGGATGAAGGGCTACAACGCCCTCTGGGTGCCGGGCACCGACCACGCTTCCATAGCCACGGAAGCCAAAGTGGTTCAAAAACTCGCCAAACAAGGCATCAAGAAGCGCGACCTCACCCGCGAACAATTCCTCAAATACGCCTGGGAATGGAAGGAGGAGCACGGCGGCATCATCCTCGAACAACTCAAAAAACTCGGCGCATCCTGCGACTGGCAGCGCACCGCCTTCACAATGGACGAACTCCGCAGCGAATCCGTTATGAAAGTGTTCGTTGACCTCTACCGCAAGGGCTTGATATACCGTGGATTGCGTATGGTCAATTGGGACCCGAAGGCGCAGACCGTGCTAAGCACCGAGGAGGTCATCTACCGCGAGGAAAAGAGCCATCTCTATTACCTTAAATATTATGTTGCCGATGCCGACACCAATCCCGTAGTACCCACCGGCAACGAGGGCGAAGTGGTTCATCAAGATGCCAACGGCTATTACGCTGTTGTGGCAACCACGCGCCCCGAGACCATCATGGGCGACACTGCAATGTGCATCAACCCCAAAGACCCAAAGAATCAATGGCTGCGCGGACACAAGGTCGTAGTGCCGTTGGTAAATAGGGTAGTGCCTGTCATAGAAGACCGCTATGTTGACATCGAGTTTGGTACGGGCTGCCTGAAAGTAACCCCCGCCCACGACGCCAACGACTACGCCCTTGGTCAGACCCACAATCTCGAAATCATCGACATCTTCAACCCCGACGGCACCATCGCGCCCGCAGGACAGTTGTACGTGGGCATGGACCGCATGGATGTGCGCCGTCAGATAGCAATTGACCTCCAAAACGCCAACCGCCTCGAAAAAATTGAGGATTACGACAACAAGGTGGGCTACTCGGAGCGCAACGCCGACACCGCCGTAGAGCCGAGACTCTGCAAACAGTGGTTCTTGAAGATGAAGCACTTCGCCGACATCGCCCTGCCGCCGGTATTGGAAGGCAAGATTAAATTCTACCCCGTCAAGTACGTAAATACTTACCGCAACTGGCTCGAAAACATTCAGGACTGGTGCATCAGCCGTCAATTATGGTGGGGACACAGGATTCCCGCGTATTTCCTGCCGACACAGGAAGGCGAGGAGGAAAAATTTGTGGTAGCCCTCACGCCCGAGGAGGCATTGGACGAGGCTCGCAAATTGCCCGGCTATGAAAACCTCACCATCGATCAACTCCACCGCGACGAGGACGCCTTGGATACGTGGTTTTCATCGTGGCTGTGGCCCGTGTCGCTATTCGACGGCATCAACAATCCCAACAATCCCGAAATCAAATATTACTATCCGACCTGCGACCTCGTTACAGGTCCCGACATCATCTTCTTCTGGGTGGCTCGCATGATAATGGCTGGCGAGGAATACATGAAGGACGTTCCATTCCGCAATGTGTATTTCACCGGCATCGTCCGCGACAAACTTGGCAGAAAGATGTCCAAATCGCTCGGCAACAGCCCCGACCCGCTCAAACTCATGGAGACATATTCCACCGACGGCGTGCGTATCGGCATGTTGCTTTGCTCGCCCGCTGGCGGCGACCTCCTCTACGACGACGACCTCTGCCTGCAAGGTCGCAATTTCACCAACAAGATTTGGAACGCATTCCGCCTCGTAAAGGGTTGGAGCGTTGACGCCAACATCCCGCAGCCCGAATCCGCAAAGAAGGCGATCGAGTGGTTCGCCGGCAAATTGAACAAGACCATCGCCGACGTTGACAAGATGTTTGCCGAGTACCGCCTGAGCGATTCGTTGATGACTGTATATAAACTATTCTGGGACGAATTTTCATCGTGGTATTTGGAGAGCGTAAAGCCCGCATACCAGCAACCCATCGACAAGGCTACATACGACGCAACAGTTGGATTTTTCGACAAGTTGCTGAGGATTTTGCATCCGTTTATCCCCTTCGTTACGGAGGAGGTATGGCAACTCTTGGAGCCCCGCAAAGACGGCGAGAGCATCATGGTTGCGCAGATGCCCGAGGCTGAGAATTATGACGAAAAATTGCTCGACAGGTTTGAGACCGCCAAGGACGTAATCGCCAAAATCCGCGCCATCCGTCAGGAAAGCCAAATCGCACAAAAGAACGCCATCGAGGTATTTGCACGTCTTGTAGATGGCGAGTACGACGGCTATTTCGACAGCGTGGTCATCAAGCATTGCAACCTCTCCGCATTGGCTCGCACCGATGAGGCAAAGCCCGGAAGCAAGACTTTCGTAGCCAAGAATGTGGAATATTTTGTCCCGATGTCTGGCAGCGTGGATGTTGAGGAGGAAATCAAAAAACTCCAAGCCGAACTCGACTACACTCGCGGTTTCCTCGCCTCCGTGGAGAAAAAACTCAGCAACGAGCGTTTCGTTTCTGGTGCGCCCGCCGCAGTGGTTGAGCGCGAAAAACAGAAACAAGCCGACGCCCTCGTCAAAATTGAGGCATTGGAGAAACAGATAGCCAATTTCAATGCGTAATTCATAATGCATAATGCATAATTTATAATGCATAATCGGCTTCGTGTGGGGCTGGTTATGCATTATTTTTTTGTGGAGATGTTAATTGACATTTCTGCGATTTTTTTGCCTACCGCACCAAATCTTCAAAATCTTCGTGGTTTTCGGGGTTGGTGTACTTGGCTACAAACTCTGTGGGCGACATTCCAAAATACTCCTTGAAATGGCTCGAAAAATAACTGTGGCTCGAGAATCCGAGCTTGTACGCCACGTCGGCGACGTTGAGACGGCTTTCGATGAGGAGTTTCGCCGCCTGTTTCATCTTGATGGTCTTGATGAGGTTTACGGGCGTTATGTTCAATAGTTCTTTGAGTTTGCGGTTGAGGTGTACGCGGCTGATGCCAATCATTGCGCTCAATTCGTTGACGCCAAAACTGCTGTTGCCGAGGTTGTCGAGTATTGCGTCGGTTACTTTTTTTATCAATACCGAGTCGGGCGATTCGGCGTCTATTATGTTTTTGCCGGCGCGGACGTCGGCTGTGATACGGTTTTTGAGTTGTTGGCGTATCTTGATTGCATTGGAGATGGAACTCCTTAATATATTGAGGCTTACTGGTTTGGTAAGGTAATGGTCGGCACCGATTTCTACGCAGATGCGGCGGCTTTCTTCGTCGCTTTCGGATGTTAACACTATGACCGGCAGAAGGCTTGTCTGCGGCGTTTGGCGTATTTTTTTGCAAATTTCGTATCCGTTCATCGATGGCATTACGAGGTCGGTAACTACTGCCTCGGGTTCGCATTGTATGATCATCGACATCGCCGTCTCAGGCTTGTTGCAGACTATAGTATTGAATGTGTCGCTCAGTGCAATCGAGAGGTAGCTTGTCCACTCGGTGTCGTCGTCGATGAAGAGGATTTTGCGCAGGTTTTTGTTGGTAGCCGTGTCGGCAGATTGTTCCTGCTTGATGTCGATGAAATGTTCTGTGGATGTGTTTTGCGGGGTGTTTTGATTGTTGCCGTCTGTATCTTCGTCGATGAGAAAGTAGGGGAGTGTAAATTCAAACTCCACGCCGTGTTCCGTGTTGGATGCGCGGATGGAGCCGTTGTGAGCCTCCACAATCATTTTGGAGAGGTGCATGCCGATGCCGGAGCCTTCGTTGAGGTGGTTGTTGGAGGTCTGATAATAACGTTCAAACACCTTGTCGAGTTCACCGGCGGGTATGCTGCTGCCCGAATTTTCTATTTTTACGATTACAAATTGAGGCTGTTGTTGGTCTTCCTTTTTGATTGTGATATTGATGAAACCGCCGTCGGGCGTAAATTTGAATGCGTTTGACAGTATGTTGAAGACCACCTTGTCGAGGTTGAAGGGGTCGAAGGCAAACACGAGGTCTGGGCTGTCGGCGTGGAGGTTGATGTTGATGTTGTGGGTGAGGGATAGTTGGTCAAATGACTTTACAATATCGCTGATGAAATCCACAATGCCGGTGTTTTGGAATTTAAGCACAAACTTATGGTTGTCTATTTTGCGTATGTCGATGATGCGGTTTAGTTGCGATGTTACGCGCTGCACGTTGCGTTTCATCAGTTGCAGTATCGCCGATTTTTTCTTGTCGGTTTCGTTTTCCAACAGGGAGTTGAGCGGTGTCTCCACCAACGATAGGGGAGTGCGGATTTCGTGCGAGAGGTTGGTGAACATTTGCAGGCGCATTTCCTTTTTGTTGTTTTCTTCTTGCTGTTGACGGAGGGTGAGGCGGTTTTTCACTACGGCTTTTACAGACATCAGTATTGCGATGATGATAGCCGTGTATATGATGTACGCCCACCACGAATTGTACCACGGCGGCAATACTATGACGTCGATGTTTCTTGCGATGGAGTGTTGCTCGTTGTTGGTGAAGAAAGCCTTGATTTCCAATGTGTAGCGGCCTTCTGGAATGTTGGTGAATGATATAGAGCGCGACATCTGCCTTGCGTCGTACCAGTGGTCGTCGAATCCTTTGAGCCTGAATTTGAATCTGATGCGGTGCTGGTTGATGTATTCGTTGATGCCAAATTGGAGGGTAAACCTGTTTTGGCTGTGATTGAGCATGATTCGGCTGGCGTAGTTGATGGGGGCGTCGATGATGTTTGCGTTGCCGGGGAAAGTGATGTTGTCGCCCGCCACGGATAGTCCGCTAAAATATATCTCGGCGTCGAGGTTGGGCTTTTGGAGGCCTTCCTGCGGGTCAAAAACTACCATTCCGCTGTTGGTGCCGATGTAGATGATGCCGTCGGGGTTTTGATAGATGGCGTTGAAGCAAAATTCGTTGCTCGGCAGTCCGTCGATGGTGGCGAAGGTCTCAAAACGTTTTTCCTTGTCGGAATAGGGCACGAGTTGGTCTTGCGTCGTGAACCAAAGGTTGCCGTATCTGTCGGTGGTCATGCTTTGCACAGAGCCTTTTAGCCCGGTTTGGTCGAGGAATGTGAGCGAGTCGCTCCGGGTGTTGTATTTGCATATCCAATCTTCGCCGCCGAGGTAGATGTTGTGCTGCGAGTCTTCCGCCGACGAATTGCACGGCTCGTATGTTATTTGGTTGATTTTCTCATAATTGATGCTTGATGATGTTTGGGTTGCCTTGCTGTTGACAATGACGTCGCCATCAGAAGTCACCAAAATCTTGTGCACCCATTGAGGGTAGGGGATGTTGTATATGGAGTCGGCGTTGCCGTTGATGAGCCTGATGGCGTGTGTGCCGTATCCTAATGTGCCTACGTATAGAGTGTTGTGCACCGAGTCAAATGCCATTGCGGATGTCTTTTGGTATTCGGGTGCGGTGTATGGCGTGGAGATTTTGCCAGATTGCGATATGCGCGAGAGTCCGCCGTTGAATGTTGCTATCCATAGATTGCCGGCGTTGTCGGATTCAATGGCGGTTACTTGGTTGTTTGGGAGACCGTTTTGGGCATTGCATACCAACTTTTTGATGCCGCCGTGTCCGATGCTTATAACTCCGCCGCCGTCAGTGCCAGCCCATACGATGCCATCTTTGCCCGCTATTGATGTTACGGGGCCGAGGTTGGGCGCGTTGCCTTCGCTCACCGGGATGCTCAGGAATGTGAGGTTTTCTTTGGTGTCGCCGGTGGTCATGCGTTGGTTGTTGGTGGAGTATATCGCCGCCGATTTTGGTATCATCACTACGCCCTTTTGGAAGGCGGTTGCCCAGATGTTGCCGTGCCGGTCTTGGAATATGTCGTGTATCTTGCATTTGAGGAGGTCAATGCGGTCGTTGCGGATTTTGGTGGGTCGGAGGGTCTGCGTGTCGTAGTCGAAAAGCATGAGCCCGTTTTCCTCCGTGCCAATCCAGAAGGTGCGCCCCGTGCCGTATCCTTTGGGACATAGCACGGCATTTACGCAGCCTGTGGCATCGTACGTGGCGTTGGTTGGGTATATCTTGTCGTCCTTGGCGTTGTAGCGCAATATTCCGTGGTGGCTTGTGCATATCACGAGGTCGCCCGTGTTGCCCACTTCCACGACGTTGGTTACTACTGGATTGTCGATTCCGTCGGCGAGGTGGATGTCCAGTCGGGTGAGTGTGTTGAGGTCTATCTTGATAAAATTGCCTTCGGAACTGAATGTCCATAGGTGGTTGCGGCTGTCGATGTATAGTGCGCCGGGATATTTGGTGTCGCTCAGTGTATTGAGTCGGTCGGTGATTTCCTTGTTGGGCGAGAGGTCTTGTGCAGACAATGCCGTGATGCCGTTGCCGGAGCATGTGGCGAGCCATACGCCGAGTTTGTCGCACTTGATGATGGATGATACGAAGTAATTGTCGAATATCTCGTTGTCCACGTATGCGGGCAGGAGTTGGAAGGTGTCTTTGAGGCAGTCGTTGAGTACGATGCCGCGAGATGTGCCAAATAGGATTTTTTCGTCGTCCATGAATGCCATGCACTTCACCCACGATACTGAGGGTGCGTTGGCGTATCGCAATTGTTCGCGTGTGAATGTGATGCCGCCATATTTGATGGCGCCGCTCTTGCCGGCAAACCATACGTTGCCGTGAGGGTCTTGGAATATGCGGTCGATAAGGCTTCCCGGCAGCTGGTACTGGCTGTCGAAAAACCTCGCTTGTTGTGCGGACACAACTATTGCCATAATGGCAAATGTCAAAAAAACAATTAATCTTCTCACTTCTCGGTTTCTTCGTTATAGATGTAGCTTTAACTGAAGCGGCACAAAAGTAAAAAAACAATTTGCAATTAGAAAATAATATTTCTAAAAAGTGCAAAAAAATCCCGGCGGATATTTGAAAAATCCACCGGGAAGACTTTAAATACTTATTTATGAGAAGACTACTATGCTATTTGTGTTATTTTTTGTAAAGAAGATTCATCTGCTAATAGCCGGGGTTCTGGAACGCAGCCCTTTCGGCATCGGTCATCTCCGAGCTGTTGAGCTGTCCGATTGGAATCGGACGGAGATAGTTGAACTTTTCAATCGTGCGTTTTACGGTGTTTTGCTTAACCCATGCGCCATCCGAGTTCTGGTCGCAGATGGTGTATGTGCCGGCACGCTCTTCCCATGTCTGAGTGCGGACAAGGTCAAACCAACGGATGCCCTCGCCAAAGAGTTCACGCATACGTTCGTCAAGGACGTAGTCGATGGTGATAGTGGCAGGAGTTGCAGCAGTCAAATCAGCAGAAAAGTCCTGCACATAATCGGCATCGTTTGCATTTGAATAACGCCACTTTCCAGCCCTCTTACGGAGTACATTGATAGATTCCTTGGCTGCACTGTTGTTGCCACTCTTGACAGCAGCCTCGGCGGCGATGAGGTAAATCTCAGAGAACTTGGCGATTACAAATGGACGGGTCAACGAGCCATTGGGCTGTCCAAGGCCATTGCCATTGTCGGTGCGGTATGTACCGAGTTTCCAAAGGCCAGGATAAGCGAAACGGCTGATGTGGTCGGGTTCGATAACCCAGTCGGCACGTCCAGCAACTTCACCTGCCGAAATGCAGTTTTTGTCATCGGAATCAAACTTGCCATTTGCATCCTTGTGGTTCGGTCCTTTGGTAGGATAGAACACGCCGCCGATAGCGTCTGGCAAGAAAGTCAAGACAGGCTCGTCATTATGAATAGGCATAAGGTTGGCATTAAAGTACTCCTCGTTCGTGTCGCCGCCCTTAGCCCAGTTGCCACGGTAAACGGTAACAAAAGTGCCGTCGTAACGCGAATCCTTATCCTTGTCGGTAAACTTGGTAAACACCTCTTGTGTAGGAGCCATACGAGTCCACGGACGGCCTCCCCACTGAGTAGCGGCGCGTTTCAACGGGTCTACCCAGTTAGTTTCTGTGGTTTTGTCCTCAGAAAGGATTGAGCCCTCGCTTGTCTTGTATGTCCTTACAAGACAGTAGTTCCATGTAGCAGCCCAGACGGTAACTTGCTCTGTGCCATTGCCACCGGCGTATGAGAGGTCGCCACCGTTGTAGAAGCCGTCGGATTCGGTATGGTCGGCGTAGAACATACATTCCTTGTTGCGGTCGTTGGCACCAAGGTTGACGTCGTAGTATGTATCCATCAAGCCGTATGGACCAGGGGCGGCGATTACTTCTTCGGCAACGGTGTATGCCTGTTCGTAGTACCATTTGGCATCGTGGCCGTCGAGGTCTGTGCGATTACACTCGGGATAGGTCGGAATGTTGTTAGGATTCTCCAGCCACCATCCGAATGTGAGGTATGCCTTCGCGAGGAAGAATTTTGCCAAGTTTTTGGTAACAGTACCCGTAATGCGCGGGTTGTCCGGAAGTTTCTCGGCGGCGTACTTCAAGTCCTGGAAGATGACCTGGTAAACCTCCGGGACAGTGTTCCTTACGTTGAACCTGACGGTCTTGGTGTTGGGTTCGAGCCTACCGCAACCGAGGTCGAGCGACACTCCGCCGAATGTCTGCACAAGGCAGAAGTAGTTGAACGCCCTGAAGAAGTTGGCCTCGGCGATAAGGCTTTCTGCCGCGCCGCCCTCCTTGCCATTCTTGATGATATTGTTGGCGGTGTTGATGCTTGCGAAAGCGTTGCCCCACAATACGTCGCTGCGGCATGACGATGAGGTGAGAGTGCCCACGCCCGAAAGGTCGGCGTCCTTGAAGTTGCCGTCCGCGCTCTGGGCGTATGTGTACTCGTCCGTGCCAGTTTCGAGCGAGTTGTAGTAGTACATGTTGCCATAGACGTACCTCAAATTCTGGTACAATCCGACGAGACCACCCTCAACACCCTGGTCGGTGCCAAAAAATGCGGGAGTGAAAACGCCGCGTGGCTCTTCGTCGAGAATGTCGTTGCACGCCGACAGTCCCATTGCAGCCGCCACTGCTGCCACTGTTAGATATCTGAATTTAGTTTTCATTTTTTCCTGAATTTTAAGCATTTAGAAAGTGAAGTTTACACCGAACATATAAGTTCTTGTGGCCGGAGTGTTTGTGCCTACAGTCAAAAGACGCTTTTGATAAACCGAGTTTACAGCCTGGTTCTCGTTGCCGTAAGAGTTTGTCTCCGGATCCATGCCAGATTCGTCCTTGTACGGCGAGAACATTACAAACGGGTTGAGTACAGAGGCGTAAACTCTCATCTTTGAGATTCCGGCGTTCTTAAGGGCCTTCAGATTGTCGAAGTTATAGCCAAGCGTGATGGTACGAATCTTCAGGTACGATGCGTCGAAATAAGCGAGCGTGCTGCCGTACTTCGGATTGTCAGAAGCCTGGATTGATGTGGGGCTCGGGTAGCGCGCACCGGTGTTCTCCGGCGTCCAATAGTCGACATCGACATTGTTGTTCTTTGTTGTCATGAGGTTGAGGTAGCTCGACGAGCCGTAGAGGGTGCTGATGAGTCGTCCGCCTACCTTGAATGCGCCTACAATGTTGAGGTCGATGTTTTTCCAGGCGACTGTTGTGTTGAAACCGCCCTGCAGGTCACATTCCATGCTCTGCGGAATCTTGTCGTCGTCGTTGATGGCGCGGGTGGGCATGCCGTTGGCGTCGTATTCGCCAGTATAAGCAACCCTGATTGCGCCCGGAGCGGCTGCTGGTTCAAGAATTTGTCGAACAGCCTCGTCAGATTCCTGCCAGATGCCTTCGTACTTGAAGTCATAGATACAGTCGATAGGCTTGCCGACAAACCAGCCGTTACCACGGTCTTCTGTCTGACCAGAGGCGAGTTTTTCAAGTTTGTTGCGGTTGATGTAGAAGTTGACTCCGGCAGTCCATGTCCAGCCGTTCTTGTTGTCAAAAATTGTACCGTCGATGTTCATCTCGAAACCCTTGTTGGAGGTTTCGCCGACGTTGGACATCACGCTTTCAACACCCGATGTGCCGGGAAGCGAAATTGCCAAAAGCACATCCTTGGTCTTCATTGTGTAGAACTCTGCCGTGACATTCAGACGGTTTTTGAAGAATGCCATGTCGAGTCCGAAGTTCCATGTGGTGGAGTATTCCCATCCGAGGTCGGGGTTGGGGAGTTTTGTGATACGGTAGCCGGATACTGTCTTGCCGCCGTAGTTGTACGGATATGTGGCAAGGAGACCGAGTGTCTGGTACGGGTCAACAGACTGGTTGGAAGTCTCGCCATAGCCGGCGCGAATCTTGAGTTGGTCGAGCCAGCTGATGCCTTCCATGAACGATTCGTTCTTGACATTCCAGCCGAACGAAACAGCGGGGTAGGTGTGCCATTTGTGTCCCTCGGCAAGGCGCGAAGAACCGTCGCTGCGGACAGTGGCGCTAATCATGTACTTGCTGTCGTATGAGTACATCACACGACCCATGTAGGAGATAAGTCCAGACTTCTGGTAGCCCTGGTAATCAGGGTTGATGGTAATCGTACCGTCCGAGCGTCCGAGGTTCCAGTACTGGAAGTGGTCGGCTTGGATGTCCCTTACGCTTACGTTGGAGGAGTTGTAGAGGTTTTCTTCTGCACTGTACATTACAACAGCGTTAATGGAATGTTTCTCTGCAAAAATTTTGTCGTATGTGATGAGGTTTTCTACTGCCCAGTTTTGGGTGTGCTCGTTGGTTACGGATGCGTTAGAGTTGGCTGTAGGAGTGCCGCTGAATACGCCCACACCTGTGTATGTGCCACGGTTGCTTTGGCGGAAATTGAGACCTACGTTGATTCTGTATTTCAACCCCTTAACGAAAGGAAGCTCAGCCTCACCGTAGAAGGTATTGTAAGAGCCGTATGTCTTGCGCTTGTCGGCATACTTGTCGTCGAGGCCTTCCACTTTGTCCTGTGTTACTACAAAACGAGGGCCGCCTTCCATGTCCACGCGGTCTTTTATAGAGCCGTCTTCGTTCTCGATGTTTACGATTGGCGATGCAGCCAATACGTCCCAAATCTTGTTGCAGTCGTTAGTGATGGAGAAGTTGTTGGTGGTGCTGAAGCCTACCTTGAAATAATCGCCAATCTTCTGATCAACAGAGCCACGGAGCGAAAAACGAGAGAAGTCTTGCAATGGAACTACCGCATTTTCCTTGTAATAGCCAACGCCAAAAGCATAACTGCCTTTAGCAGTGCCGCCGGTAACGCCGATGTCATGGCTTGTTACCATGCCAGTGCGGAAATATTCGTCCTGCCAGTCGATGTTGTTGTTGTCTGCCTCAGATACTTGGTTGGTGAATTGGCCTCTGTCGGCACGGAGTTTCACAAATTTAGCACCGTCCATCATCGGGAACTTGGAGAAAAGTTTTTTCACACCGTAGTATCCATTGTAGGAGATTTTGGCTTTCTGACCTTCGCTGCCGCGGTTTGTGGTGATGATGATGACGCCGTTGGCGCCACGCGAGCCGTAGATGGCGGTTGCGGAAGCGTCCTTCAAGATGTCGAGCGACTTGATGTCGGAGGGGTTGATGTCGGAGAGACTGCCGGCGAAGGGAATGCCGTCGAGTACGATCAACGGGTCGTTGCTCGCATTGAGGGAGCGCGTACCACGGATACGGATCTGCATGGTCTCGCCCGGCTTTGAGGAAGTCTGGGTCATTTCTACACCAGCCACACGGCCTTGGAGATTTTGGGTGATGTTCGCTCCGGCTACAGCCCTCATGTCGTCGCCCTTTACAGATGCCACGGAGCCTGTAACGGCTTCCTTGCGCTGTGTACCGTAACCCACTACGACTACCTGCTCGAGTTCCTTGTTGTCGGAGCTGAGGTAGCAGTCGATGGAGCTCTTTCCGTTTACGGCTATTGTCTGCGAAACGTAGCCGATGTACGAAAATTGCAGGGATGCGTTGGACGGCACTTCAATAGAGTAGTTGCCGTCGAGGTCGGTGATAGTGCCGTTGGTCGTGCCAGCCTGCACTACGTTGACGCCGATGAGAGCTTCGTTGTTTGAGACGTCGGTAACCTTGCCAGTTACCCTGACTGTCTGCGCAAACAATGCCATCGGAATCAGCATTAAGGGCAGCATCAGAAGCAATGCCCTTAAAAACTTCACATTTGTTTTCATAAAAAATTGGTTAAATTAGTAGTTAAAATAAATCTGTAACAATTAAGTCATGCGCCTTCGCATTCCGAATACAAAAACACGCCTTGTGCCAATACTTTCGTTTTGACATCTGCAAAATTCAGAATAAAAAAAGGTAAGAATTATACAATTTTGAAACAAATTCTTTAATCTTTTAACGATTATTTAATATTGGTAGGAAAAAATTAATGATTAAAAATTGATAATGTAACTATCTAATAATGAGATATTTAATAGAAAGGTGTTATGAAAATGACAGCAAATGTATCGGAATAGAGTAGTATCGAACTTTACATTTGCTGTCATTTTGGTGTTTTTTGAGGGGCGTAATTTTAAGTTTTTTTTATCAACTTAACCCACCAGCATTTTCTTTGCCCTCTCGATTCCTGCCGCCAACTTATCGACTTCCTCGAAGGTGTTGTACATAGCAAAACTTGCGCGGACTGTGCCAGGGATGCCAAAATGTTTCATTATCGGTTCGGTGCAGTGCTGACCGGTGCGGACGGCGATGCCGAGTTTGTCGAGAATCATTCCTACATCATAATTGTGTGCGCCGTCGATGTTGAAAGAGAGGACGGAAACCTTGTTTTTTGCACGGCCGTAGATTGTAACGCCGCCGATGGCATCCACCTTTTGGGTGGCGTATTCGAGGAGTTGTTTTTCGTGGGCGGCGATGTTGTCGAGACCAATGGAATCCACATATTCGAGAGCCGTCAGGAGCGAACCCGCGCCGACGAAGTTGGACGTGCCAGCCTCAAATTTCAGCGGAAGGTCTGCCCACGTTGTGAGTTCAAAACTTACATTCTTAATCATATCGCCGCCGCCTTGGTAGGGTGGCATTTCTTCGAGGTATTTTTCTTTGCCGTAGAGTACGCCGATGCCCGTCTCCGCGTAAATCTTGTGTCCCGACAGTGCGAGAAAGTCGCAGTCCAACTTCTGGACGTCGATTTTGATGTGCTGTATCGCCTGAGCCGCGTCCACGAGTACGGGGATATTGTGGGCGTGGGCGGTGCGGATTATTTTTTCGATGTCGTTGACAGTGCCCAATGTATTGGAGACGTATGTAACGCAAATAATCTTTGTGCGCTCGTTGATGAGGCGTTCCAACGCGCCTTCCACAAGTTCGCCGTTTTGGTCAAATGGGAGTACGTTGATTTTTGCACCGCGACGACCCGCCATCAACTGCCACGGCACGATGTTGGAATGATGCTCCATTTCGGAGATGATGATTTCGTCGCCGGGGGTTATGTATGCCTGACCAAACGAAAATGCAAGCGTATTAATCGCCTCGGTGCTGCCCTTGGTGAACACGATTTCGGTGCGCGACTTGGCGTTGATGAAATGCATCACCTTCTGACGCGCCTGTTCGTAAATCTCGGTCGCCTTTTCGCTCAGATAATGCACACCGCGATGGATGTTGCTATTATAAGTAGTGTAGAATCTGATGATTGAATCGAGCACGCACTGCGGCTTTTGTGTCGTGGCGGCGTTGTCGAGATAGACGAGCGGATGACCGTATATTTGTTGGTTGAGGATTGGAAAATCCTGCCTGATTTTGTTGATGTCCATTTTGTTTTGTAAAGTTTTGTGAAATTTTGCGCAAAGTTAATAATTTTTTTGCACGTGTGTTTAAATTGTGTATATTTGCACGAAAATTTAAACAACGAAATCCAATGAAATTAGTATTTCTAATAGCCATATTAGGCACTTTGTTTGCGATGGGCAAGGCAAGTTATAAAAACGCTGGTCTCAACTTCCTCCAATACTTGCGCAAGACGATGTTTGTGCCGGGTATTGTCGCTGCGCTTATTGCGTTCATCGTTTCGCTTTTGATGACAGTGAGCGCGGAGCCCGCAAGACATATTTTTGGTTTTATAAGTGTTGTGTTGGTTTTTTTGCTGATATATGGCGCGATAGACACCGCATTGTATTTTATATGCAGGGAGATTCGCAAAAACAAGGGCGTCAAGACCGAACCCGAAATCAAAAGTCAACCAGAGACCCCGAAGCCCAAACCTCAACCCAAACAGGATCCCGCTATTGAAACCGAAGATATGCGCAAAATCAAGGCTCTTATGGGCGAGATTACGCAGAAAAAGGAGCAACTCAACGCTTTCAACGCCGAGATTGGACAGAAGATTTCGTCGCTCGAAATGATGGCTGATTCGGCGATTGCGGAGGCTTACGGTCAGGTGGCTGTCGGCTACAAGAGGGGTCGTTATTTGGATTCTTACGACGAAATCCGTGGCAAATTTTCAGGCACTGTGGACAATGTTGTAGCGTTGCAGTGCGACCATATTGTCAAGAAAATCAATCATTCCATCGACGGCCGCCGCAAGGTGGTGCAGAGCAATCTCGACGACAAACTTAAATATGATGCGCTCTACGCCGCGCTCCAAGGTCAGTACGACAAGGAGTACAAGATAGAGCGTATGAAGGCTATTAGCGCAAAGGTCAACGAACTCACCGACAATTCGTCCGAAATCGAGGCGTCGCTCAACAGCGGTTTCGTTTTGGAAAAATCGTTGGAGGAGTTCCAACGCCTCAACCTCGAAATCGAAGCGCGCCGCGATTTGGAATTGAAATATACCGACGACAATATTTAGAGTTTCATTCCGAATTTGTTGGCGATTTCTTTTTTGAGAAATTCTTTGTACTGCGGTTCTTCGCAGATATTGTCAATCACTTCATCTATAAACGACTGCAAGAGAAGGTTTTGCGCCGTTTTTTCGCTAATGCCGCGACTGCGCATATAGAATATTGCGTCTTGGTCGAGCATACCAGTCGTGCTGCCGTGCGAACATTTAACGTCGTCGGCATAAATTTCCAACTGCGGCTTGCTCTCGATACGTGCGTCTGTCGATAGCAAAATATTGTTGTTAACTTGCTCAGTAACAGACTTCTGTGCGTCGGGCTGCACCTTGATAATTCCAAAAAAGTCGCCGAAGCCGTTGCCGTCCGCCACGGTGCGCACTTTTTGGGTCGTGGTGCTGCGTCCCGCCTGATGGATTACTGTTGAATGGTACGTAAGATTCTCACCCTCAGTGGGTAGCAACAATCCGGGCAGATTTACGGTGGAATTTTCGCCGAGGATGTTTACATTGATGTTGGTGTTCACCTGATGGCCGTCGAGCGACACCACCGAAATCGTTACGTTGCAATTGTCGTGTACGGTAACGTCGATGTCAAATTTTGCAACGCCGGCGTAATCCATCTTGTTGAATAGGTGCAATTCCAATATGCTGTTGCTCTCCGCCACGGCATCTATTTTTACTGTGTGTTGCTTGCCGGAGCGGTCCCATTCAAATGAGATGCGAGAGAGCCACGGCGTTTTTGGGTCGTTGATGTCCTCGCGCAGGATGTTTTGGGCGATGACCACGCGGCGACATTCCGAGCCTTTTTCGGCGCGGAGCTCGATGTGGTCGGTATTGTATATGTTTTCGATTGTTTCCATTTTTTGGGAGGCTCGGTTTATTTGTAAAGTTCGTCCGCCTGTTTTTTCAAGTCGTCGTAACCCGTCTTTTCGAGTTCGAGGGCGAGATTTTTGTCGCCGGTCTTGATGATTCTGCCGTTGTAAAGCACGTGCACTACGTCGGGCGTTATGTAGTCGAGAAGTCGCTGGTAATGGGTGATTACGATGAAGGCGTTGTCGTTGGATTTCAATTTGTTGACACCCTCGGCAACAATCCTCAGCGCGTCGATGTCAAGGCCTGAATCCGTCTCGTCAAGCACTGCGATTTTGGGATTGAGCATTGCCATCTGGAATACCTCCAATTTCTTCTTTTCGCCGCCCGAAAATCCTTGATTGACAGAGCGTCCGTCAAGTTTTTTGTCGAGGGCAACGAGTTCTTTTTTCTCCTTGATGAGGCGGAGAAATTCGGGGGCGGGCATTGGCTCGAGTCCGTGATATTTGCGTTGCTCGTTGATGGCGGCTTTCATAAAATTGTTGATGCTCACGCCCGGGATTTCCACGGGGTATTGGAACGCGAGGAATACGCCCTCAGCGGCGCGTTCTTCGGGTTTGAGGGCAAGCAAGTCCTTGCCGTCCAGCGTGATGGAGCCTTCCGTAACATTGAAGATTTCGTTGCCCGCCAATACCGATGCCAACGTGCTTTTGCCCGAGCCGTTGGGACCCATTATTGCATATACCTTGCCTTTCTCTATCTCCAAATTGATGCCCTTCAAGATTTCCTTGCCATCTATCGAGGCGTGTAAGTTTTTGATTGATAACATATTGATGTTTGTAGTTTTCTGATTTTGTGATGGGACAAAGATAATGATTATTTTTGAGATTATTGACTGCAAAATCAATAATCTCAAAATAATTAACCCCACGGATATTCTTCGTCGGTTTCCTTGGCTTTTTCGATGTTTATGGCCTCAAATTCCAAATGTGGGTCGGCTTCCGCTTTGGTGCATTTTTTCAGGCTGTTTTTGGTCTTGCCGTGCTGATAGTTCACATTGTTTTGTGTACCGGTAACTACGGTTACAGACGCCACCTTGCTGTCCTCGATTTCGTAGGAGAAAATGCCTTCTTTCTTTACGACGATGATGTGTCCGTTGCCAAAAAACATCTTTTCGCCCTTTGCCGCGTCGATGGCGTCCACAAACACAAATTTGAATGATACGGCATCCTCGTCGTATTGGGCGATTGCGGCGGCAAATTTTTGTTTTTGTTCCGGGAATACCACCATACCTGACTCGTCGCCAAAGTCTTCGATTACAACGCCGTTTACAAATTCTTCGCCAAGCATATCTTTGAATTGGTCATACGCCGCGTCAACGCACTCCAACAGAAATGCCCGCTCGTCTTCGTCTTCATAATATTCGTCGTCAACGTCGCCTTCGTAGTCGTCCACGAAGTCTGCATTTTCTTTATAAAAATCGTACAAATCGGAGCCGTCTTCGCCGATGATTTGGCAGTCGTTGTATGCGATGCCGGTGCTGCGCCAATTGTCGATGGCTGTACCGCAGTCGTGCATATAGCATTTGGTGAACGTAACGCCGTAACATTCGTGCATAACAACCATATTCTCGCTGCACTCGCGGATTTCGGTGTTGGTTACGGTCGCATTTTCGGTCTCGAACAGCGAAATTCCGTTTACACCGCAGCCGTAGAGGTCGCAGTTGTCGATTTTGATGTTGTTGCTTTTTTCAAACGAAATAACGTCGCCCACGCAAGAACCTGCCTCCACGTGTCCAGCCTTTATGTTTTTGATGGTGATGTTTTCGCAATTGTTGAAGAGTAGCACGTTGGAGTATGATGGTTTTGCTTGGATGTGCGTCCTCTTTGCGTCGCCGGTGATGGTCAGGTTTTTGATGTTGAGGATTACAATTGAATTGCCGTCATATTCCGGAGAGTAATACACGCCGGCGGGAAGATTTGGATAATTGTCAATTTCCTTGTCAGAGATGTCGCGGCTTTTGTCGAGTTTGTCGAGAGCGGAAGTGATGTCGAGAGTGCCGTTTACTTTCAGCGTGATGTTGGTGTTTGATGCGATGGCCTTGATGAACTCGTCAGCCGTGGATACAGTAACGTTTTTCACGCCATTCTGCGCCATTGTGCCTATTGCCATTATCAGCAACAATGTTGATAGAAGTATTTTTTTCATAATTATGATGGATTTAGTTTTCGCAAAGGTAAATAAAAATTGATTATTACGAAAAAAAATTATTACCTTTGACGCAAATCTAATTACTAAAAAATTATTCATACTATGTTGAAAATAAAATATGAATTTCTTACTGCCGCTGCGTTGTTGTTGGCGGCGTGTGGTGGTGCGCCAGAGATGACCGTCAACACTACAAAAAATGGCGTGGAAATCACCGCGCCCGACCACAGCGGTTCCAAAATCGTGTTCTATTCGCCTAACACTGTGCGTGTTACCAAAAAATCGAAAGACGGCACTTTCGACAAGCGCAGCCTCGTAGTCCTCAACAATCCGTCGGATGTGAATGTGAAAGTATCTGAGAATCAGGATTTTTGCACTGTCTCGTCCGACCAGTTGATTGTAAAAATAATGAAATCGGATGGCGCGGTGCAATTCCTCCGTGCGGATTCTACGGTGATTTTGGGCGAAACTGGCAAGCCGTTTTTCGCTGACATTCAGGCTTTTGACGACAAGGGTTACACCGTGGAGCAGAAGTTTTTGATGAAGGGCAACGACGCTCTCTACGGCCTCGGTCAGCATCAGGAAGGTTTTATGAATTACCGTGGCAAGCAACTTCTCCTGAGCCAAAGCAACGTCAACGCCATCAATCCCGTCCTCGTGAGCAACAAGGGCTACGGCATCTTGTGGGACAATTATTCCCTCACCAAATTCGACAATCAAAACGCTGATACTCTGAAACTTTGGAGCGAGATGGGCGACAATGTCGATTATTATTTCTTTGCTGCCAATAGTATCGACGGCGCAATTGCCGAGTATCGACATCTCACTGGCAAGGCGCAGAATTTGCCGCTGTGGGCGTTTGGATATTGGCAGAGCAAGGAGCGTTATAAGACGCAGCAGGAAGTGGTGGACGTTGCCAATCGTTACCAAAAATACGGCGATGTAGGTCTTGATGTGATGGTGCAGGATTGGGAGTGGTGGAAACCCGGTCATTGGAGCGGAATGTCCTTTGATTCAACACGTTATCCCAATCCGAAGCAGATGACCGACGCCCTTCACAAGATGGGTTTGCACACGATGATTTCGGTGTGGCCCTGCGTCGGCGTGGAAAGTCCGATGTACTTCGATATGCTCAACAAGGGCTACCTCTACGAGCCGTTGGGATGGGGCAATTTCCGCTATGTTGACGTCTATAATCCCGATGCGATGAGGCTGTATTGCGACTATCTCAACAAAGGTGTCAAGTCGCAGGGATTTGACGCTTGGTGGTTCGATAGCACTGAGCCAGACGTGATGAACGCACTCACCAAGGAGAGCCATCAATATGAGATGAAACGTATGAAACCCAATCATTTAGGCTCGTTTACTCGCTACCTCAATCCTTACGTTTTGGTGATGCTCGATTATGTAAACAACGATTGGCGCGCCAACACTCCCGGCAAGCGCACCACAATCTTAACTCGCAGTGCCTTTGCGGGTTTGCAGCGTTGCGGCGCGATTCCGTGGAGCGGCGACATTGGTGCAAATTGGGAGGTCTATCGCCATCAGATTTCCGCCGGATTGAACCTCTGTATGTCGGGTATTCCGTTTTGGACATTTGACATAGGTGCTTTTCTGATAGGCAGTTACGAGGGCGTGTTCACTTACGGAGCCAAAGATCCCGCGTACCAAGAATTTTACACGAGGATGTTCCAATTTGGATGTTTTACGCCGATATTCCGCAGCCACGGCAGCGACGCACCCCGCGAAATGTGGGAGATGCCGTTGTACACCAAAGTTCTTGCCCGTTTCGACAAACTCCGCTACGCCTTGATGCCGTATATCTATTCGTCGGCAATACGTTGTGCCACTGATGATTACACAATGATGCGCGGTTTGGCGATGGATTTTCCCGATGATGACAATGTACGCAATATCGACGACCAATATATGTTTGGCGAAGAGATAATGGTCTGTCCTGTAACTGATTATATGTACAACACACCGCCGCAAATTTCCAAGATGGTGCCGCCGGAAGTTTTCAAGACCAACGACGGACAGCCCGGCATCAATGCCAAATATTACAATGACAACAAGTTCCAAAATCTTACCCGCGAAGCCGTTGAGCCACAGGTGGATGCGTATTGGTACACTGGTCGTCCCTCATACGTTACCGACAGTATGTATTCGGTGCGTTGGGAGGGCAAAATCATCGCGCCCGAATCTGGTAAATATCAATTCCAAATCAAGAGTTTCGACAGCCGTTTGATTATTTTCAACGGCGACACTCTGAAAGTGCAACTCGCTGGCAACGAGCCGTATTATGAGTTCATCAACCTCGAAAAAGGCAAAGAATATCCCATCATTTGCGAAACCGTAAACCATCAGACCGGCGCGGCAAGATTCCGCCTATTTTGGAAGACACCCACCGACTTTGCCCGCGAAAATCAAAAGTCAACCCAAAAACAATCCCGCACCGTCTATCTGCCAAAGGGCAACGATTGGACGGAATTGTTTAGCGGCAAGACATACCGTGGCGGCAATTCATACGAAATTCCCTGTCCCATTGAGCAGATGCCCATTTTCCTGAAAACCGGCTCTATTCTCCCTATGACGCCCGGAATCACCCGCGCCGAACAGAGCCAAAACGCACCACTCGAAATCCGAATTTATCCCGGTGCCGACGGCTCTTACACGCTCTACGAGGACGCCGGCGACGGTTATGGCTACGAAAATGGCGAATTTTCCAAAATCCGTTTCACTTGGGACAACGCCAATTCTACATTGACCATCCATCCCCGCGAGGGTTCGTTCCCCGGTATGCGTCAGGAGCGCGAAATCCGCGTAATTGTTGCCGCAGGGCAGTTTGATGCCGATTTCAAAAAAGTTCCCGCCTCCAAAATTGTCAAATATTCGGGCGAGAAAGTCGAGGTTAAGGTTGAGGGTGTCACCCCACGGCAATAATTTTGTATAAATTGTAATACATATTATTATGAAAAGACTTATTTTATTAATTGCTTTTGTATTGGCAATCAGTACAATGGCAACATCGCAGACTATGCAGTCGGCGCGTGAGGCGGTCAATAGTATGACTATTGGTTGGAATCTCGGCAACACTCTCGACGCAATGGGCAAGCGCGACAAAAAATGCGTTACCACTCAGGATTGGGAAACGAGTTGGGGCGAGCCTATTACGACGCGGGAGATGATTGCAACTTTCAGGAAACGCGGGTTCAACGTGATAAGAATCCCTGTAACGTGGTGGCCGCATTTGGACGAAAATAATCAAATCGACAAGGCGTGGCTCGACCGTGTGAATCAGGTAGTTGACTACGTGATTGACGAAGGAATGTATTGCATTGTAAATGTGCATCACGATACCGGCACGCACGGTTGGCTCAATTCCAACCCCGAAAAATATCCCGAAATAAGTGCCCGTTTCAAGGAATTGTGGCGGCAGATTGCGGAACGTTTCAAGAATTACAACGACAAGTTGCTCTTTGAAGGTTTCAACGAAATGCTTGACAGCAAGGGTTCTTGGGACCATACCGAAGTTGCAAATTACACGGCGATCAATCTTCTTGCGCAGGATTTTGTGGACGTTGTAAGGGCATCAGGCGGCAACAACGAATTTAGAAACCTGATTATCACCACTTACAGCGCAAACGGTGGCGAAATCACGCTCAACAATTTCCGTTTGCCCGGCGATGTTCACAAAGGACACCTTATCGGCGAAGTGCATTTTTACGACCCGCAGGATTTCTGTTTCCCTGAGAAAAAGCCGACAATCTACACCGAAGAGTATCAGCAGATTTCGCGGTCGGTAATCAAGCGTGTTGCGGATTATTTTGACAAAATAGACATTCCCGTAATCATCGGCGAGATAGCGGCTTTTGACAAAAACAATACGCCCGAACGTGTCAAATTTTCCGAACTTGTCGCCTCCGAATCCAAAAAACGCGGCATAGTTTTGATTTGGTGGATGGGGCTTCTTGACCGTCAAAAATGCAAATGGTCAGAGCCGGAAGTCGTTGACGCATTGTTCAATGGCTTGAAGTGAGGAAAGAAAAAATCCATCTATTTCCCGATGCAGAAATTCTTGAAAATATTCCCCAGCACCTCATCTGTCGTAATTTCGTCGCCGGTGATTTCGGCGAAGGAGCGCAAGGCGTCGCGGATGTCTTGCGATACAAATTCGCCGGAAAGTCCTGAATTTAAGGCGGTTTCGGCGCGTTGGATTGACGACAACGCCTCCGCAAAAATCGTGTAGTGGCGGACGTTGGTAAGGATTACTTCGTCCTGATTGTAATCCGCCGCACCGAGTTGCGAAATCTTTGCAAACAGTGCGTCGAGGTTGGTGCGGTGCTTGGCGGAAATTTTCACGACGTGTACATCCTGCGGCAACACGTTGACATCTACATCACCGCAAATATCTGATTTATTGACTACTGCAATCACCTTCGACTTTGGAAAATCATTGGGAATTATCTCGTGGAATTGCGCGAGAATATCGCCTGCGGCGTTGAGTACAATCAACACAATATCAGCCTTTTGGATGGCGTTTTTGGCGCGGTCGATGCCGAGTTTTTCGATTTGGTCGTTGGTGGCGCGGATTCCGGCGGTGTCTATGAGGCGGTAGGTAACGCCGTTGATATTGAGATAATCCTCCAAGACGTCGCGAGTGGTGCCGGGAATGTCTGACACGATGGCGCGTTCGTCGTTCAAGAGCGCGTTCAAAAGTGTTGATTTGCCGGCATTTGGCTCGCCGCAGATGGCTACGGGGATGCCGTTTTTGATGGCGTTGCCAAGTCTGAACGAATTTACAAGGCGCGAAAGGTACGTTTCGGTTTCGTTGAGGATGCCTTTCAATTGTGTTCGGTCGGCAAATTCAACGTCCTCTTCCGAAAAATCGAGTTCCAACTCCATCAACGATGTAAATTTCAACAGTAAATCTCTCAATCTCTTGATTTCCAAGGTGATGCCGCCGCGCATTTGGTTGACGGCGATGTCGTGTTCGGCTTTTGATTTAGATGCAATCAAATCTGCGACCGCCTCCGCCTGCGATAGGTCCATCTTCTTGTTTTGGAAGGCGTGGCGTGTAAATTCGCCTGGTTTGGCGAGCTCTGCACCGTTTTTGATTAAGAGGTTGAGGATTTCTTTTTGAATGTAACTACTTGCGTGACAGGATATTTCCACGACATCTTCGCCGGTGTAGGAGTGCGGCGCAAGATATACGGAGACCACCACGCGGTCGATTTCGTTGCCGTCGTTGTCGGTGATGTAGCCGTTGTAAATTCGGTTGCCCTCCGCATCAGAAGCCAGCGAAAAGCCCTTTTTCAATGGTTTGAATATCGACGAAACTATCTTTAAGGTGTCGTTGCCCGAAACCCTCAATACGGCGATTGCGCCGCCGTGTCCTGTGCAAATGGCTGTTATGGTGGTGTTGGAAAGCATTGTCTTGTAAGTAGTTATGTTTTTTAATATGACACCGACACCTCAAATCCTGCCGCCTTCACGCGGTCGCGGATAGCGTCAAGTTCGTCGTGCGTCGCCTTGCGGAGTTTTTGCTCCGGAGTTGCGCGGTCGATGGTGTAAATCATCACTTGTTTTGGCTTCGTTGCCTTCACGACATCCAACCACGCCGAAACCTCCTCGTCGGTCATATTGTTGATGTGATTACCCGCAACGTCGCCCTCCAAAAACATCGTCTGCATCGTGAAATTGCCGTCAAATTTTTTCATCAATTCCACAATTTTAGCCACGGAATACGAGCCGACAGGACGGTCAATCGCCTTTGCAGTGGCTTCTATTGCCGAATCCAACTTCAAAATCCTGTTGTCGATCATCATCAAGGCTTTCACGACATCGGGATTGCTGATGCGCGTGGCGTTGCTCAATACCGAAATCTTCGCCTCGGGGTAATACTTGTTGCGCTCGTTGACGGTATCTTCCATAACACCCTCAAAATCAGGGTGTATCGTGGGTTCTCCATTGCCCGCAAAGGTGATGGAATCCACCGCAATGCCCTGAGAATGAAGTTCTTTGAGTTTTTGGGACAACGCCTCCGCAATCTCGGCGCGTCGTGCCAAAATTATTTTGCCGCCGTCAGCGTCGTTTGCACCGCACTCACAGTATATGCAGTTGAAGTTGCAATATTTCCTTTGTGTCGGCAATAGGTTGACACCCAACGAGTTGCCGAGCCGCCGCGATTTTATCGGGCCATATATCAAATCGTGAAACAAAAATGTTGGCATTTACGTATAAGTATAATGTTAATGCATAATTCATAATGCATAATTCATAATCGCCATTCGGCAGCGCAATGCGGAAGCCCCATTGTGCATTATTCATTATGCATTGAATTTCGCCGCAAAGTTAGCGTTTTTTTACGCAAATTTCACATTGTTGGCAAAAAAATGGATTGTTTTTTGTTTTATACGAAGCAAAGCATTAATTTTGCAAAAAATTTTAAAGTGATTACAATTATGAAAACTCTTAGACTCATCATATTGATATTGACGGTGTTGTCGTTCACCGTAAACGCCGAAGCGCAGTGCAAACAGCGTTTCGTCTATGAATGTGCCTTGCAGAGCAACGGCCTCATTTTCCTCAAAGAGTTCAACACCAAGTTTACAGCGGGCAACGCACAGAAACACAAGGTATTGCTCAACAAGGGGTTTATGTACACCCTCTCGTTGTGCAACCCTTCGGATTCTCCATACGCCAATGAAAACAATATCAGCCACGCGCTGCCAATCAACTCGATGTTGTCGCTCTATGACCGCAACAACAATATGCTCGCCACCACGAGCCAAAATTTCAAGTTCACGTTCTATTGCCCCAAAACCGACGTGTATTGGATTCAGATAATGCCCCTCAGTCCGCAGACCACCTGCGCCGTCGGCATCCTCAGCGTTATGAAACGTTAGTAATCTATCTTGTCTTCCTTATTGCGCCATACGGCAAACACTTGGCGGCCTTCTTCCTGCAAGTCGTTGATGATAGGCACTTTGCGGTCGGAATATGGCACGGCGATTTCCTTATAAATAAAATCGTCGTCGAAGCCACCCCAAGCCGCGTCTTCGCGTGTAGCCGCATAATATATCTTGTCGAGGTGCGCCCAGTAAATTGCCCCAAGGCACATCGGGCAAGGTTCGCTACTTGCATAAATTTCGCAGCCTTCGAGGATGAAGGTATTGAGTTTTTTGCACGCAAGGCGTATGCAATTGACCTCGGCGTGTGCGGTCGGGTCGTTGTCTTTGGTTACGGAATTTGACGCCTCGGCAACGATTTCGCCATTCTTGACAATCACCGCGCCAAAAGGTCCTCCGCCGGTTTCCACAGATTCTTTGGCGAGTTCTATCGCCCGTTGCAAAAATTTCTTTTCCATATTTTTTTTGAATTTTTTGATGGTTAAAAACAACGCAATATAAGAATTATTTTTGTTAAATTTGCAGCCTGAAACAAAAATTTATCAAAAAAATGTATCTGATTGATTCTCATACACATCTGTTTGACCACGCCTTCGACAAAGACCGCGACGAGGTTGTGAAATCAATAATTGAAAGCGGCGTTGAGAAGATGGTTTTGCCGTGTTGCAGTCCGCGCTCGCTCGGCGGCATCGATTATCTCTGCCAAAAATTTCCCGGGCATTGTTTCCCGACTGCCGGTCTGCATCCTGAGGACATCGAGGGCGATTACAATGCGCAAATGAAGGAGATTTTCGACTACAAATTTCCCACGCCAATAGTTGCCGTCGGCGAGATTGGCATCGACAAGCATTACACCGCCGATAATATTGATATTCAGATGCAAGTATTTGACAATCAGGTGCAACGTGCCATAGCCGCCAACCTTCCCGTCATCATTCATTGTCGCGAGGCTCATCCCGAAACTTTTGAAGTTTTGGACGCTTACAAAGGCAAGGTGCGCGGAATTTTTCATTGTTTTAGCGGTGATGCAAGCGATGCGCAGCACGTGATGGATTACGGCGATTTTTATTTTGGAATTGGCGGGGTTGTAACGTTCAAAACTTCCGGCGCAACCCTCGCCGCCCTTGTCCGCGACGTGATTCCGCTCTCAAAAATCGTCCTCGAAACCGATTCGCCCTACCTCGCCCCCGTGCCCTACCGTGGCAAGCGCAACGACAGCGCAATGGTTCGCGTCATCGCCCACAAAATCGCTGAAATACAAGGCGTTGAGTTTGATGAAGTGGCGGAGGTAACGACGAGGAACTCGGAGCGGGTGTTTGGGATATAATAACTTTTCCACGAAAAACCATAGTAAAATGTGGGAATCGTCACATTTTTACATAGTTTTTCGTGGTGTAAATTTGACGCAAAATAGGGAAATGAATTTTTTTTGAGCATCCGCTATGCTTTTTTAAAAAGATTTTATATATTTGTGCGATGCTATCTGAGTCAAAAGACGGAAGAGATAATGAATGTAAGAATATGAATGTTGACAAACTCATACAAGAATATTTTTCAAATGACGTTCAGCCGCCTATAATTGAGGTGTTTGACGATGACAATATTGTAAATGTATGTCATTCGATAATTGACACCTTAAAAAATGCTCCTGAAATTGAAATTTGTGTTCTTGAAGCGTTCAATTATTGTTTTTACGAGATTTTGGATAATGTCTTGGTTCATTCTGAAAAGACTTTTGGAACAACAATTACGAGATATGTTCCGCAGAAATCGTTAATACAAGTTTTGGTCGCAGATGATGGTATCGGCGTTCATAAATCCTTGACTAAAAATTTGTTATACAATAATTTAAGTGAAGAAGATGCGTTAAATAAGTGTATTGAAGACAAAGTGACAGACGGCAAAGGGATGGGCTTTGGTCTTTATTCTACAATGCGTTTGGTTGAAACAGGTGGTCGCTGTCTCAAAATCCATTCAGGAAACCACATATTGACAACTGATGGAGTAAAGACGGTAGTACAAGAATGTAATTTTTGGCAAGGAACGGTGATTTATCTTGAACTGAAATCAGACAAAGAATATGATTCAGATAAAGTCATTGGTGCGGATTGCCAAAGTGAATTTGAAGATTATTTTTTAAGTGAAACCCTTGAAAACTTATGGTAATATGAACACTTTTAAATTCAACACATACGGACAGGAACTTGCTACAAGAATTTTAGGCAAGAAAGTCAGAGAGGTAATTTTACCCTTGATAAACGAAACAGGTGCTGAGAAACTTGTTTTGGATTTCGAGGGCGTAAACATCGTTACCAATTCATTTGCTGACGAATGTTTGGCAAAATTGATTTACGAAATGCCTTTTGAAACACTCAAAAGCAAAACCACTTTCAGAAATCTCAACGACACAGTGCGAAAGTACATCGCTTTTGCTTTTCAGAGGAGGTTGAAAGTGGTGTAAATAATTATATAACAATCAAGTGCATCAGATTATGGAACAGGAAGAAATGTTATCAACAAAAGTTTCCGAAGACGACAGCGAAAATGGTGTCGCAGATGAGTATGGGGTAGTATATAGTAAGGATGGAAAAAGATTGTTGCGGTGTAATGATGAATTGAAATTGAAAACTTATATTGTAAAGGATGGTACAAAGGTGATTTGTTACGAGGCATTTTGTTGTTGTCTTAATTTACAACAAATTATAATTCCGAATTCGGTAATAAATATTGGTCAGGAGGCTTTTGTTGTATGTGATTCTTTGGAACAAATTACTATTTCAAATTCGTCAACGGTTATTGGGAAATGGCCGTTTTATGGTTGTGATTCCTTGAAAAAAATTATTATTCCAGAAGGGAGCGAGGACCATTTCAAACAAATGCTGTCTGATGAGTTTTGGGATAAGTTGGTGACAATCAAGTAAAATTCTCCACGATTATTTTTTCTTTGCCAATTCCAAAATCTTTGCTACCTTTACAGCCTGAAAAAACGCTGTAAAAAATGTCAGAGACCAACGAAAAAAACATCATAAACGAACTTGAATCAAGCACTTACGAGGCGGGGTTCGTTACCGATATAGAGATGGAGACCTTCCCGAAAGGCCTCAATGAAGATATTATCCGTCGTCTGTCGGCACTCAGAAACGAGCCGCCGCAGATGCTTGACTTCCGCCTGCGCGCTTACGCAAAGTGGAAGACGATGACTATGCCTCATTGGGCGCATCTCCAATTCCAAGAGCCTGATTATCAGGATTTGATATACTATGCCGCACCCAAGAAGAAACCAAAACTCAATTCATTGGACGAAGTGGATCCCGAACTCCTGAAAACTTACGAAAAACTCGGCATCCCGCTCTCGGAACAGAAAGAACTTGCGGGCGTGGCTGTAGATGCGGTTTTTGATTCGGAATCGGTGCACACCACAATGAAAAAACAACTCGCCGAAAAAGGCATCATCTTTTGCCCGATTAGCGAGGCTATCCGCGACTATCCCGAATTGATAGAAAAATATCTCGGCAGCGTTGTGCCCGTCGGCGACAATTTTTACGCGGCACTCAATTCGGCAGTCTTCACCGACGGCTCGTTTGTGTATATACCCAAAGGCGTGCGCTGTCCAGTGGAATTGTCAACATATTTTCGCATCAACGCCGCAAAGACGGGACAGTTTGAACGTACATTAATTGTCGCTGATTCAGATAGTTACGTATCGTATTTGGAAGGCTGCACAGCCCCAATGAGGGACGAGAGCCAACTTCACGCCGCCGTTGTGGAACTCATCGCTCTCGACAATGCCGAAATCAAATATTCCACCGTTCAAAACTGGTATCCAGGCGATAAGGACGGCAAGGGCGGCATCTACAATTTCGTTACAAAGCGCGGAATGTGCAAGGGCGACAATTCCAAAATTTCGTGGACGCAGGTGGAGACCGGCTCGGCGATTACGTGGAAATATCCGTCAACTATTTTGAAGGGAAACAACTCAAACTCAGAGTTTTACTCCGTGGCTGTCACCAACAATTACCAACAGGCTGACACCGGCACCAAGATGGTTCACATCGGCAGAAACACCCGCTCCACAATCATCAGCAAGGGCATTTCGTTGGGCAAGAGTCAAAACTCGTATCGCGGTCTCGTGAAAATCGCCAAGAACGCCCAAAACGCCCGCAATTATTCGCAGTGCGACAGCCTTTTGATAGGCGACAAATGCGGTGCGCACACTTTCCCGTACATCGATTGCGCCAATAAGACCGCAACTCTCGAACACGAGGCAACCACGTCAAAAATTTCCGACGAACAGTTGTTTTACTGCCGTCAGCGTGGCATTTCCACAGAAAACGCCGTGAGCCTTATCGTCAATGGTTTTGCCAAAGACGTATTGAGCAAACTCCCGATGGAATTTGCGGTGGAGGCAAGAAAATTGCTTTCAATAACGTTGGAAGGTGCTGTGGGATAATTAGTTGTTAATCCAAGTCCAAAATCGACCTCGCCTCTTCGCTCATCATGTCGGTAGTCCATACCGGCTCGAATACGAGGTTGATGTTGGCGGATTTAATCTCCTTGATGCCCTCGATTTTGGTCTTGATGTCGAGGAAAATATCGTCGGCGATGGGGCAGTTGGGGGCTGTGAGGGTCATGTCTATAGCGACGTTGTTGTCGTCATCGACGTCAATCTTGTAAATAAGACCGAGGTCATAGACGTTGACCGGGATTTCGGGGTCATAGACAGTGCGGAGCGTGTCGATAATCTTGGCTTCAAGGCTGAGCAACGATGGTTTTTCTGTATTGTTGGTGGTATTTCCTTCCATTTTTGATGATGGTTATTTCTTTTCTAATGCCCTGAAAGCCAAGGCGTAATATCTAATTTGTTTAATCATAGCGAGGAGACCGTTTGCGCGGGTGGGGGAGAGGTTTGCACTCAGCCCAATCTCATCGATGAAATATAGATTGGCGTTTACGATGTCGTCGGGTTTCTGATGGTTGAACACCCTGATTAACAATGCGATGATGCCTTTTGTGATGATGGCGTCGCTATCGGCGCGGAACGACAAAGTGCCGTCCTCGTCGAGGGATGCGTCGAGCCATACACGGCTCTGGCAACCTTGTATGATGTTGTCGGGGGTTTTCTTGGTGTCCTCAATGACATCGAGAGTGTTGGCGAGTTCTATAAGGTACTCGTACTTGTCGAGCCACTCGTCATAAACCGAAAACTCCTCAATAATCTGGTCTTGTATCTCGTTGATTGACATTGTGTTTTTTTCTTTGTTTTTCGGGTGGCAAAATTACATTTTTTTTCTACAATATGGAAATATTTTTTTGTGCAATTTTTCACTGACGTTGACGAGCAACGCCACTACATTTCTTTATACATTAATCTTTCTACTATCAACTATTTTCATTATCTTTGTCCCGCAATTAAAATAGAATTATTATGGCAAAAAAGATTGAAGATTACATAATTACAATTCCAGATTTTCCGAAGCCGGGGATTATGTTCCGCGACGTTACGGGTGTGTTGGACAGCGGCGAGGGCTTGCAACTCTCTATCGACGAACTTTATAAATTGCTCGTGGGAGTTGATTTTGATGTGATTGCCGGAGCCGAGGCGCGTGGTTTTATTTTCGGTATGCCGCTCGCTTACAAGGCTTGCAAACCCTTTGTGCCAGTGCGCAAAAAGGGCAAACTCCCCCGCGAAACTTATTCTCAGACCTACGACCTCGAATACGGCACGGCTACCATCGAAATCCACAAGGATTCTATTAAGCCGGGTCAAAAAGTGGTGCTTGTTGACGACCTGATAGCTACTGGCGGCACTATCGAGGCGGCTGCCAAACTCATCGAAAAATGCGGTGGCATTGTGGTGAAAATCCTTTTCCTCGTGGAACTTGAAGGGCTCGAAGGCCGCAAAAAACTCGCTAAATACGATGTTGCATCGGTGGTGAAGTATCCGGGCAAGTGAAAATAATCGACGACATACATGACCGAAAAATTCTTGTAGCCCCGCTCGACTGGGGGCTTGGACACGCGGCACGTTCTGTACCGTTGATTAAGGAATTGTGTGCTAAAAATGACGTCATAATAGTCTGTGGCCCAAGTGCGTATGGATTTTTGCAGAGGGAATTGCCCGATTTGGAAATCATAAAAATCGATGATTGGCGGATACGTTATCCAAAGCATAAAATCAATTTTTTCACGATTTTGGGATGGATTCCTGTGATGCTCCGCAACAGCATCCACGAACATCGTTTTGTGAAAAAAATTATCCGCAGTCGTGGCATTGATTGCGTGGTTTCCGACAATCGTTATGGGCTGTTGTTCAATGGATTGGATTGTTATATAATAACGCATCAGGTCTATCCAAAAATGCCAAAAGGATTCGGATTTTTGGAAAATTTTGGCGGATGGATTTTCAAGCGTTATTTGTCGAAATTCAATAAGGTATTGATTCCCGATTTTGCGGACGGCAACAATCTTTCTGGCAGCCTCGCCGCCGACCGCAACCTCCCGCCCGAAAAGTTTATTAGGATTGGGATTTTGTCGAGATTTAGTCACTCGCAGGCGGAGCCGCCTGCACTCCATCAATTATCAATTTTGGTATTGATGTCCGGGCAGGAAAACCAGCGGACGGTTTTGGAAAATATGTTGATAGATGCGCTTGATGGTTGCGGGTGCAATGTCCTGTTTGTGCGCGGGGTGGGGGATAGCCGTGCTCCACTTGTTGATACTGATAATATTAAATTTTGCAATCTGTTGAGCGGCAACGAATTGCGCGATGCACTAATGGCGGCAGAGCTGATAATTTGCCGCGCAGGATATAGCACGCTTTGCGATGTAGTTGCATTAAAAAAACGCGCCGTCATCATTCCGACGCCCGGACAGACCGAGCAAGAATATTTGGCGGAGCGTTTGGATGGCAAATTTGGATTCCGCAGCATCAGTCAGGGGGATGTTGATTTTGCGGAAAAGATTGCCAAGGCGATTAATGAATAGAAAAATGTTTCGGAATGGTGCGAAAAAAATTTGCACCGACGGATATTAATGGATAACTTTGCCGTCTGAAAATTAAGAATAACAAAACAATGATAAAGATAGCCATATTCGCCTCGGGCAGCGGCACCAATTGCGAGAGCCTGATGCGTCATTTTGAACATAGCGACAAATACAAGGTTGCGCTCGTTGTAAGCAACAAATCAGACGCTTACGCGCTCGTCCGCGCACAAAACCATAATGTGCCTACCGAGGTAACTCCCAAGGCGGTGCTCAATGACCCGAAGGAGTTTCTTCCGTTGATGACCAAATACGGCATCCAGTTCATTGTTTTGGCGGGTTTCTTGCCGATTGTTCCTGATTATCTGATAGATGCCTATCCGCGCCGTATGGTGAACCTCCATCCCGCGCTCCTGCCCAAATACGGCGGCAAGGGTATGTGGGGACATCACG